>Ga0209756_1000192_pt1 | contig 59485 bp, 64 predicted proteins | sample ETNvirenome_6_85_FD_184071 | JGI IMG/M metagenome (GOLD analysis project Ga0209756, IMG submission 184071) | Marine viral communities from the Pacific Ocean - ETNP_6_85 (SPAdes) (version 3) | ecosystem: Environmental > Aquatic > Marine > Oceanic | place: Pacific Ocean | collected 2013-06-19 | reverse complement strand
AACCTGTTGAAATGTCTAAACAAGAAGAAGAAGAATTTAAGAAAGCTATAGTAGGGGTAGATTATGATTATAAAAGTAGATCTGAAACTAAAGCTTTACAACAAGCATTTTTAAAAGCATATAAAAATAATGGAGTAGGACCAGGAGCAGATAAGCTAAAAGATGCTGTTAAGAAATATAGAGATAGAAAAGAAAAGAACGATACAAGGCATGAACAGGTATTAGATAATATAGCAGATATGTTATTTAACCCTACTTTTCAAGAACTACTTAACCATTCTACTCCTCAGGAAATAGATAAAAATGTACAACAGTTTTTAGCATGATAGCATTATATCCTGGAGCTTTTAAACCACCTCATAGAGGTCATTTTGATGTAGTAAAGGACCTACTGTCTAGTTCTCATAAAGGTAAAGTTTATGACATAGATAATTATTTAGATGTAGGAGATGAAGTTTTACAGGGTAAAGGAGATAAATTACAACCTATAGGTAAAGTAGTTATCTTTATAGGAGGTAATACTAGAAACGGAATAACACCAGAAGATTCTGAAAGAATATGGAATATTTATAAGAAATACTTAGGTGATATAGAAGTAGTATTAGGAGAAAAAAATCCTATGTATGCCTCAAGTAAATATGCTAAAGAAAGACCAGAAGATAGCTTTTATGCTATAACAGGTGTAAGAGGTAATGAAGATTTAGTAGACTTAAAAAGAGTCACTACTTTTAAAAATAGAGATAATGTAGACGGGCTAGCTGTAACAACAGATAGTTCTAAACAAGTTAGAGCTACTAATTTTAGAAATGCTATTCTAAGTGGAAATTTAGATGATATTAGAGACTTTTTTCCTAAAGAAGTTAGTAGAGAAGATATATTAAATATAATTAAAATGCTAAAATCAAGTATAGTTGCGGAACAGTTAAGTAAAAAGATTGAAGAAACTATAACTGAAACGTTTAAAACAGAAGGCAATTCTGGAGCGCCAATAGCTCCTAGATCAATATTAAAATCTAAAGATAGATCTTATCTGGTAAATACTTTTAATAACTTAAGAGATATAGATGATAAGTTACATATAACATTTAATCAAGATCATATTAGAATCACAGTAAAAGACGATGAAGATTTAGGAAATAGATTTGACTATACACCGTTTTTTGGTTCTTTATTAGAGTACATGTTGGATCAAAAACTAAATATAAGACCTTTACCTGAAGTAAAGATAAGAAGAGATATTACTGAAGCAGCCGACTTTTTTGGTAGAACTGCTTATTATAATCCTAATACAAATGAAATAGTATTATATGTTGAAGGAAGACACCCTAAGGATGTTATGAGATCTTTTGCTCACGAAATGGTACATCATAAACAAAATATAGAAGGCAGGTTAGGTAACATTAAGACCACTGATACTAATGAATCAGATGATCTATTAGAATTAGAAAAAGAAGCGTACTTAGAAGGTAATATTATATTCAGAAACTGGGAAGATTCAGTAAAAAAATAATAATGAGCAAAAGTATAGTAGAGCTATTAGAAGCATATCCGATACCGGAGCAAAAGGAAAAACCACCATATAAAATATATTGTGATATGGATGGAGTAATTACTAATTTTGAATCAAGATTCGAACACTTTACAGGTAGGTCTCCTAAAGACTATGAAAGAGAGTATGGTTTAGAACAGTTTTGGCATTTAATTGATTCAAAAATAGGAGTTAGATTTTGGGTAGGAATGGATTGGATGCCGCAAGGTAGTGAATTATGGAACTTTATTAGTCCATACGGACCTTCTTTATTGACTTCACCATCTAGAGATAATACGTCTAGATTAGGTAAAAACTTATGGGTAAAAAATAATCTTAATCCTAAACCAAAAGTTATATTTGCATACTCAAAAGATAAACAAAGATACGCTGATGAGAATAGTATTTTAATAGATGATAAAAAATCTAATATAAATGAATGGAATGCCAAAGGAGGAATAGCAATTAGATGTAAAGGTGGAGATATATCATCAGTTATAAAAGAATTAAAAGCACTAGGTTATGAGTAAAGAAACACTTTTAAAAAAAGACTTCAAAGAAAGTGATGTTCAAAGAATTAGAAATATAGTCAACAAAGATTTTACCTCAGGTACCAAAATACAATCAGGTTACCGTAAAACTTCTAAGAAGTATAAAGAAGGAGATTTATGGGAAGAAGGAGGTAAACAGTGGACTATCAAAGACGGTATTAAGCAAAATATTACCAAATTAGATTCTGCAAAAAAAGCACTCCGTATGCCTTTATGCTGTCCAAAGTGTGGAGGACCCTTAGAGCACTGGATGGCTAAAAAAATGTATAAGATTCATGGCTTTTGTTTTGATCCCTGTACTGTAGAGTTTGAAGCAGATTTAAGAAAAGCTGGACTATATAGAGAGTACGAGAAAAAAATGATAACTGGTAATATTAAAGAGTTTGTCAGTGATATAGAAAGCTGGGTTTTAAACTCAATTAATGATAAAAGTTCATTCGTTACTGAAGCAGGAGATATAGAAGATTGGGGAGGTATGTCAAATAAAGTTAAGAAGAAAATACTACAAGACTTAAAAGACTACACTAACAGAATACGAAAGCAGTTATAAAGATATATTTATATAAAAGCAAGTCGATGGCTACACAGAGAGAAATATTAGAAAGCGTACTAAAAGAATTAGTAAATATTAAAAAACATATGCCCAATGGTGAGTTAAAAGCATTAATTGAGGATGTAAAAGATATGAAAAAAGATATGTCTGAACTTAAGTATACTTTACTTAATCCTGAAGATGGTGTAATCGTTAAAACTAACCAAAATACTTTATATAGAAAGCAACTTGAAGGAAATCAAAAAGAATTCGATAACAAGATGTTAGAATTAGAATCAATGAAGAGATGGAAGGATGGAGTAAGTAAAGCACTATGGGTAGTATTTGGTATACTAGCGACAATAATTATCAATATGATACTAATGCATAAGTCGATATGATTAATAATAAACAAATACACCAACTAACTTTAGAGTCTCTTAGAGATTGGTTTAAAAAAGAAAAAGTCGTGAAAAAAACAAAAAAAACAAATGAAAATATCGGAGCAATAGCAGGAGGCATAGCAGCAGCAAGAAAGAAAAGAAGAAGAAGAAAAGAAGATATGCAAATGATTAAGCTGGCTAAAGATATGGGTATTGATGTTTCTAAATATGAAAAATATTTAAAAGAATGGGACATCTATAATAAAATGGATTGGGAAGATGATAAAGATGAAAAAGAAGCAAGATTAAAAAATACAGATAGAAAAAAGATATACAAGGATATAGATGAAGAAAAGGACCCAGATTCGGAAGCAGAAAGAAAACGAGATGAAAAACATGATAAATTAATGAAGAAAATTAGAAGAGGTGATGCATTAGGATTAGGACCAAAAAGATTAGGAGAAAATACTAACCCAGAAGTACATAGACTGGTAAATGGATTAGTTAAGAAAATGGCGGATAGGTATGACTATACTCTTCAAGATGCTGTTTATGCTATAATAAGAGTTTTAAAAAGTCAAAATTATGATGGTATTAAAGAATCAAATGACAAAAAATGGGTAGCTGATATAATACAAGCCACAGGCGATGACTCAGTACAATTTGATGGATTTGATGCAAATGATCGACCATTATTTATATCAGATAAAGATTCTGAGATAGAATATACAATAGATGATAAAGGTAATATATGGATACATGATGGGTATAAGGATAAAATAATTGGTAAAAGCAGCCACACTTCATACAATGAAGCTTTAAATCCATTTGATGGAATAGATAAAGTTTTTAGAAAAGCTGAAAAAGGTAGACCTAAATTTAAAAAAGGTCAAAAAGTAAAATATCAAATTGATAGAGGAAGTGATAAAGCACTAAGTACAAGCACAGGCACAATATCTAAAATACAAAAGAAAGGGAATTCATACTTATACACAGTACAAGACGGAGGACCAGTCCCTGTTTATGAACCAGAAATAGTAACTGAATTAGAAATTCCCTCAGCTTCTTTAACTAAGATTAATGCTGATGTTAAGAATGCTAAAACTATGGCACTTTCAATTCTACAATATATTGATGCTGTAGACGATAAAGAACAACCTGTTATCTTCAAAAATCCTAAATTGAGAAGAGCAATTGAATTACTAAAAGATTTAGGAGATGATCAAGAAAAAGTACAAGAGATAGATATAAATGATCCTGCTTTAATGAAAGCAAGAGCAATGAAAATAAAAAGAGCAAAACAAAAACAGGCTTCTAAACCACGTGGAATTAGTTATGAAGATTCTTTAGATCTAAGATTAAATCTACAAGACTTAGAAGATGAAAGAGCCGATGTTTTAAGAAATATGGAACAAGAAGCTGAACCAGAAGGAGGTCCAATAGCAGATGACTATGGAGAAATACTTAATGATTTAGATAAAAAAATTGATCGTATAATGAGCAAGCTTAGACAGTACGATATGAATGAAACTGCTAATCCTCAAGATGGTAAAGCAGCACCGTTTGGTTCTGGGTTTAAAAAAGTAAATGAGATGACTGCAGAAGGTATAAAAAACTTAATTAGGGAAACGGTAGTAAAAATCTGGAAAAAGAAATAAATGAAATTAACTGATATAATTCTTAAGGAAGACAGCTTAGATGAAATCAGCGTTTTAGGCTTTTTAAAAAACTTAGGTAAAGAAACTATTACTAATATTAAAGGTAAAATTTTAAAAGTTTTTACTACAGCTAAAGAAGAAGGTGGAGAAACTTTAGAGATGTTTAAACTTTTAGCAGCTAAGAGAAAAGGTAAAAAATTAACTCCTCAACAACAGAAATTAATAGATGATCAATCTAAAGATTTAATTAAAATGGCTGTTTTAGGAACAGGTGCAGCTTCAGCCTTTTCAGCATTGCCTTTAACAGCAGCCGCAGCTACATTAGTATCTATTATTTCATTTTTAGATTTAGATGATGATTTATTATCATATACTGATTCATCAAAAGACAGTGTTAGAAGCTTAACAGAACCAGAAAAAGACCCTAAAAATTTTAAAAATATACAGGGTGTGAAATATATTAAGTATGATGCAGTAGCTCCATATTTGAATCAAGCAGATGCAGTAGCTGAAAACATTATAAAATAAAACATAATGCCAGCAAAACTTAAACCTAGTACTAAAGAATATGAAAGAGATGCCAGAGGCAGAATGACTAATAAGTTTACTTGGAAACATTATACACCTAGCAATACCTCTACTGAAGAATTAAAAAAAATGTATGAAAGTAATTCTTATAGTAGAAAAAAGAATATAATAAAAAAAGAACTAGCTAAAAGAAAATGACTAGACTTACATTATCCCAACTTATCACCGGAAAAGTTTAAGAGTGTTATTTGGGAAGAATAATCTATTTATTTATATACGTATATAAAAGAAATATCAAATGACCTACCAGGAAATAAAGGATCGCTTGGCTAAATGTGAATTTTCACTTAAATGTATAGCTGACGGCTCTTATAAAAGTAAAAGCACAGCTAAACTTACTGAAACTACTAAAAAACTTATAGTATTAAAAGAGTCTTTACAGAAACAGTTAGTAGAAGCAGAAGGAACTATTAGAACAGCTGATTCTGAAGAAGCAAAAAAACTTGCAGATAAAGGAGTTAATGTAGATTTAGTAGAACCTAAAGATTTAGAAACTAACGAACAAGAAGATTCTTCATTTGATCAAACTGAAACAGCTAAGATTGCAGCATCGGTAGGTAAGGCAACAGTTTTAGCCCTTCAAGGGGAAGGAGAAAATATATCCTCAGCTAGAGTCAAAAGAATAAAACCTAATACATTTGATGTACATATAGGTTTTAAAAATGATAATGAAAATATTTATGCTTTTTATATAGTAGGGGATACCCTTTACTTAAAAGATTCCTCTTATGATAGAGAAATCTCAGATGTTGGAGTACAACAATCAGGAGAAGCCATTATTAATGTTGATGTTGTAAAAGATCAACTACAAAAGTATTTTAAAACCGTAAATACTGCTTTAGGAGAAGCAGAAAGAACAAAAAAAGTAGGAGAAATGACAGATCAAGAATTTAGAGATGCTCAAGAAAAAGATAGATTAGATAATCATCCTGAAAAAGAAATGATTAAAAAAATTCAATATTTAATAGCTAAAGAAAAAGCTAATAAAAAAGAAGATTCTTCTCAAGGAGCAGGTACTATGGAAGAAAATTCTTCCCAAGAAGATGCTGCTAGTGATTTAAGAGACATAGTTGATCAGATAGAACAATTAAGTGATGATGCTAAAGAAACTGTTAGAAATTATTTTCCTAATGAATTATCTAGATTAGAGGCATATGGTGTATTTGATATGATTTACTCTAATAACAGATATGATATAACTTTAGGTAGATTTGTAGACCAAATAGAAGATGGTGATTATGATGATTTAGATGATGATGATTATCCTAATGAAGGAAATGAAGAAGTAGAAGAAGGTCATGGTTTAGATAAAGGAGATGTAGATTTCCTACAAAGTCTTGTAGATAGAATGCAAAGAGGTAAAACATGGAAAGCTGAAGAATTTAAACCTTTAAAAAGAATCCTTCAGTTCATAATTAAATCAAACATATTACAAGACAAAACAAGAGATTTATCTGTTAAAGAAGAAAAAGAAGTAGAATATTATCCTGAGACTTTTATAGACATAGCAACAAGCTATATAAAAAAACGTTATGATGGACGTAGATTAGGAAAGATGAAAAATAGTGATCTAGAAAGATTAGGTCATAAAATAGTTGATCAAAAATATGATGGTGATGAAAGATTGGCATATGAAGAACTTGTTGATGATAAACACTTACAAATTAGAGAAGAAGAAGCATCCGTAGGTAAGCTACAGAAATCTCATGAAATGCTCGTTAGCAAAATGAAAGATCTTGCTAAACAATACAAAAAAGGAGATAAATCAGTAATAGATCTATTAAAAGCTTTAGGTAGTAAAAAGAAACAACTTGAAAAAGATATAGACGATAAAGTTTCTGGAATTAATAAAGATCAACAATTAGATCCTAACGTTACCGAAGGTAGAGGTGATATGGATACTATAAAAGGATTAATTGATGATAGAGCTAATGAATCTGGTTTTGAACCTAGAGAAGAAGCTGCTGAAATAATCGTTGGTATAGCAGATGAATATAAGCTTGATCTAAAAGTAATTCAAAACTATTTAGACTCAGATGGACCAGTAAATCCACTTGCAGATAAAGATGCTCCTAAATTGAATGAAGATGATATAGTAGCAATAACTGACAAACATTATGATTATATTAGAGATATTATAGATATATTAAAAACAGGTAAAATACCACAAGATATAGGCTTTAGAAAAGAAGCAATAAAAGCATTAGCTAGTTTATTAAGAGACCCTGGTAGTATTAAAGAAGGTACTGAACTTTATGACGAAGATGGATTACATTTTAAAAGATTCGCCCCAGGTAAAGAACATGACGGACCAGCATTACAAATAACAACTCGTAAACTAAAAGGAGGTGGATTTGATTATATTCAAATACCTGGTAATAAAGTTAAAAAGTTCGCAAGAGCAGCAGTGCATGTAGCACAGGAGTTTGGTGATTTGACAAGACAGACTACTGTTAATGAAAACGTAAAAAAGTATAGATTAGGAGATATGTACTCTAATGACTTTGATTATATAGGAATGTTAAAAGCTGGTTTAAAAGCTACTTTAGGTTCCTCTGTACAGAAGTTAAAGAAGCTATATAGTTCATTCGAAGACGTAAATTATCACAGTGAGAATAGATATTTGGGAGATTTAATAGATGCATTAAAATCAGGTGAAAGAATAGAAGCTAAAGAGTCTTTATTATCTTTCCGAAAAGCTATCAATGCAACCTTAAAGGATATGGAATAACATGGATAAAAAAGATTTAGAAAATATAGTATTACAAGCATATTCTGAAGTAATCAGTGAACAAGATAAACCGGGACCATATCAAGCTAAAGAATTGCCTCCAAGGTATAAAAGAAGCATAGAAAAAAGATACGGTAAAATACACCCAAAAGATTTCTTTAGTAGAGATTTAGATACATATTTTAAATTTAGCGGAGAAAATAAAACCACTGGTTCTGTAAGTCATACAATTTTAAAACTACCTTCATTTAGAAAATTATATTTTGATTATGATGAAATAATTAATACTATAAAAGATTTAATGAGAGTAAAAGAAATTAGAACTGATAAAGCAGCTAGAGACTTATTCGAACTAATCAAAACTAATTTCAGAAAATTACAGTCATATTTAAGAACTGAAAGACCTGAACAATATGATGTATTCAAAACAACTAGATCATTAGAAGAGGGAGTAAACAAGTTATTATTTGAAAATCTTAATGATGTAATGAAAGAACAGGAGCCAGAACCAGAAGAAGAACCTGATACAGATGCTCCAAAAGATACAGTATTAGAAGATAGTACTGATATTATATTAAATAAGTTTCCTACAATTAAATCTGCTATTGTAAAATTACAAACTGAAGACTTCAAAGACTTTGTAGAGTCTATAGATTGGGTTTCACCAAGACCTAGTACCTTTAGAATTAATTTAAAGAATGGCCAAGACTATATTCTTAAATGGTTAGGAGATGGATTTGAAGCTCAAATAATGGGTAAAAGGTATTATATAAACAAAATAAGTGATTATCAACAAGCTTTAGATAAACTTACACTTCTATACCAACAAGCACCATTTAAACCAGGAGGAGAAGAAGGAGAAGGAGCACCTGAAGATTTTGATTCTGCTGATACTGGTGGAGGAGAATTTCCTGGAGCAGATGCAGGAACAGGAGCAGGTTCAGACTTAGACGAACCAGGAGAAGAAGGAGGAGCAGATTTAACAGGGGAGCCAATAGACTTCGAAGAACCAGCAGAAGAACCAGAAGCATAATGAACGTAATAGATAAATTATATACTGAGTGGGCTTGGAGAACCAAAACAGGAGTTCCAGATATTAAAAACCCTGAAGATAAGGTAATTTTAGAAAGCCTAATCTCCGAATTAACTAATACAGATGGACAGGTTTCTAAACAAGAAGTTGTGGATGCTATTCAGAATGGTAAGTTTACTCCCGATGATTTAAAACAAATATTAAACGGCATATCAGGAGTAGCATATAAGAAAGATGTTATAGAATATTTAAATAGTAAAGGAAGAACAGTAGCATCTGCTGCAAGAAGAATTTACAATACTTTAGTAGATAATGGAGATATTCAAAATTTCCATTCATATGTTAGAGGTGGAAAAATGATTACTTATAAATCATTAGGAAACGGAAATGGAGGTGGAAACTTAGTAACTCAATTTAAAAACCTAGTATCAGAAGAAACTTTAAAGTACCTACTTGATTTAAAACCCTCTATAGGAAATATAGCTACAGGAAAAGGAGAAGTATTTTTAAGTGTAATGGTTCAAGATGTTTCAAGTGATGGAAAAGGTAAAGGAGATGTTTCTGTTGGTGATATGGGAATTGAAGTAAAGAATAGAGGAGCAGTTCCTATGGGCCAAAAAGCAGGATTTGGAAAAAATTCTGATAAAGTAATGATTGATAAAATTATTTCTGGTGTTAATAATTTTTTAATAAGAAAAATTGATACTAGTGTAACTAAGGGTAACAGGCCTTTTCATAGAATAAATAAAATATTAGCAGCAGTAGTAGATCAAAACAAAGCTAGACTTGACGATACTATAGAAATTGCAAATAGAGCAATACTAAGCACCTACCCAGGAATTGATTTTGAAAACTTTAACTTATCTAAATACCAAAGTGGTAGTAGTATAGATGCAGACAAGTTAGAAAGTCATTTTTCAAAAAAAATAATTCAGAAATATATTAATGATGAATCATTCTCAGAAGTATTTTTCTTAGACGATAAGAGCGGAACTTTTCAAACAGTAACAGCTGATAAATTAATTAAGTTAGTAGGCTCTAAAATCAAAATTGAAATGAAAGACGGACTACCTAGATGGTCTTATAATTTCTAAAATGAGTTATGGCACAAGACATAAAAAAAATAATAGCGCAAGAATATCTTAAATGTGCTAAAGATCCTATCTACTTTATGCGTAAGTACTGTTATATACAGCATCCTACGCGAGGTAGAATCTTATTTAACTTATACCCTTTTCAAGAAAAAGTACTACATATATTTAAAGAGAATCAATACGTAATTACTCTTAAATCAAGACAGCTAGGTATATCTACTTTAGCATCAGCATACTCATTATGGTTGATGTTATTTCATAAAGATAAAAACGTATTAGCATTAGCAACTACTCAAGCAACAGCTAGAAACTTAGTTACTAAAGTTATCTTTATGTATGACCAGCTACCTAAGTGGTTAAAACTACCTGCGGTAGAAAAAAATAAATTATCATTAAGATTAAAAAATGGATCAAAGGTACAAGCTAAATCATCTAATGCTGATTCAGCAAGATCAGAAGCAGTATCATTACTATTAATAGATGAGGCAGCTTTTATAGATAATATTGAAGAGACATTTACTGCTGCTCAACAAACACTAGCAACCGGTGGTCAATGTATGGCTTTATCAACACCTAACGGTATTGGGAACTGGTTTCATTTAACTTGGGAAAAAGCTATATCAGGAGAAAATTCTTTTTTATCTATTAGACTACCCTGGACAGTACATCCTGAAAGAAACCAAGAATGGAGAGAACAACAAGATGCTGCTTTAGGACCTCGTATGGCTGGTCAAGAATGTGATTGTGACTTCTTAGCATCAGGTGATACAGTATTTGAACCAGATGATATGTTATTCTATGAAAAAACATATGAGAAAGAACCTTTAGAAAGAAGAGGAGTAGATGGAAACTTATGGGTGTGGGAAGGAGTAGATTATACTAAATCGTATATGGTTGTAGCAGACGTAGCTAGAGGTGATTCTAGTGACTATTCTGCTTTCCATATCTTTGATGTAGAAACTTGTGTACAGGTAGCTGAATATAAAGGTAAGCTGTCTCCTAAAGATTTTGGTAACGTACTTGTTGGTATAGCATCTGAGTATAATGATGCACTATTAGTAGTAGAAAATGCTAATATAGGCTGGGCTACAATAGAACAAGTGTTAGAAAGAGAGTATAAAAACTTATACTATAGCTCTACATCTAATATGGAATCAGTAGAATCTTATATGCACAAGTATGAAAGAGATAAGTTAGTACCCGGTTTTACTATGTCTATGAGAACTCGTCCATTAGTAATAGCTAAGATGATTGAGTATATTAGAGAGAAATCAGTAACTATACAATCTAAAAGACTATTAGGAGAAATGAGAGTATTTGTGTGGAAAAACGGAAAACCTCAAGCTCAAGATAGATATAATGATGATTTACTTATATCCTGTGCTACTGCACTATATGTAAGAGATACTGCCTTAAAATTGAGACAACAAGGTATGGACCTAGCTAGAGCTCAATTATCTTCATTTTCTAATTTAAATGCAAAAAACCAAGCAGTTATGAAAAGAGTTGGAAATCAGAAAGAAAATCCTTATCTTATAGATACACCAGGTGGACAAGAGGATATCACTTGGTTACTAAAATAGACTATTTATATATAAATTAAATGATTAATGGCAGATACTTCATTATTTGGTAGACTTCGAAGATTATTTTCTACAGATGTAGTTGTAAGAAATATAGGTGGCAAAGAGCTAAAAATAGCTGATGTTAACCAAATACAAAGAACCGGAAGGTACCAAACAAACTCACTAGTAGATAGATTTAGTAGATTATACATCTATAATAATAGGAATATATTTAACCCTAACCTAAACTATCAAACACTTAGAATCCAGCTTTATTCAGACTATGAAGCAATGGATACAGATCCAATCATTGCATCCGCATTAGATATAATAGCTGACGAAGCTACAGTAAAAAATGATGTAAATGAAATATTACAGATAAAATCATCTGATGAAAATATTCAGAGAGTACTTTATAATTTATTCTACGACGTATTAAATATAGAATTTAATTTATGGTCATGGATTAGGAATATGTGTAAGTATGGAGATTTCTTCTTAAAATTAGAAATATCTGAAAAATTTGGAGTTTATAACGTACTTCCTTATACTGTATACCATATGGTTAGGAGAGAGGGAGAAGATCCTGAAAATCCTGCTAAGGTAGTTTTTCAATTAGATCCTGATGGACTAGCAGCATCTCAAAACCCTAGTTACTTACCTAAAAGAAAATCCAATCAAAAGGTAGTTAATTTTGATAACTATGAAGTAGCTCACTTTAGATTAATATCAGATACTCAATACTTACCTTATGGACGTTCCTATTTAGAACCAGCTAGAAAAATATTTAGACAAACTACTCTTATGGAAGATGCGATGTTAATTCATCGTATAATGAGAGCACCTGAAAAGAGAATGTTCTATATTAATGTAGGTAATGTTCCGCCAAATGAGGTAGAGCAGTTTATGCAGAAGACTATCAATCAAATGAAAAAAACTCCTTATGTAGGAGATGACGGTCAATATAACCTTAAGTTCAACCTTCAAAATATGATGGAAGACTTTTACTTACCAGTAAGAGGAGGAGATACATCTACTAGAATTGAAACTACTAAAGGATTAGAGTATGACGGTAAAGCTGATGTTGAGTACTTACAACAAAAGCTATTTGCTGCTCTTAAAATACCAAAAGCATATTTTGGATATGAAGGCGACTTACAAGGAAAAGCAACATTAGCAGCTGAAGATATAAGATTCGCTAGAACAGTAGAAAGAATACAAAGAATAATAGAATCTGAATTAACTAAAATAGCTTTAGTCCATTTATATTCTCAAGGATTTACTGGAGATAGTTTAACTAATTTTGAAATTAAGTTAACTACTCCTTCTATTATATTTGAACAAGAAAAAGTAGCTTTATTAAAAGAGAAAGTTGATTTAGCTAATCAAATGAAAGATACCAAATTATTCTCATCAGATTATATCTATGAAAAGATCTTCGATATGTCTGAAGACAATTACATGGAGATGAGAGATTTAGTTAGAGAAGATTCTAAACGTATATTTAGGTTAGCACAGATAGAAGGTGAAGGAAACGATCCAGCTAAGTCAGGAACTACTTACGGTACACCACATGATTTAGCATCAATGTATGGTAGAAGATCAGTATCGACTCCAAAAGGAGGAGCACCTGGAGAAGTACCAGCAGGATACGAAGAACTGCCTAAACACGGTGAACCAGGTCCTGAAGGAGGAAGACCTAGAGAGAAGATGTCTGTCTACGGTACTAATGATAATCCTATAGGAGGAAGAGATCCTTTAGGTCAGCATGGTATGAAAGGAGGCTATCCTTCTGACAATGAAAACGTTTTAGAAAATTCTACAGCACAAACAGTTTACTTACAAAATGAAAAGTATCTTAAGGATATAGTTTTCAAAAAAGATAACAAGAACGATTCAAAGTTATTGAGTGAAGATAATATTAAAGATTTAGGTAACTAATACATATTTATAATAGTAAACGTATATAATGAAGATAAAGCACTCAAAGTATCGTAATACTGGACTTATATTTGAACTGCTAATAAAGCAGATCGCAGCTGATACTTTAGATAATAAAGAATCTAACGCTATAGCTATCTTAAAAGAGAATTTTGCAGGTAGAACAACTTTAGCTAAAGAGTATAAATTATACGAATTTATTTTAAGAAATAAAAAAGTATCTCAAAATAAAGCTGAAACTATAATTTCAACTATTACAGAAGTTTCTAGGAAACTTAACCAGAAAATATTAAAGAAACAGAAATATAATTTAATTTCTGCTATAAAAGAGCACTATAAGATAGAAGAGTTTTTCGGTATGGAAGTTAGAGATTATAAACCTCTTGCTTCGTTATACTGTTTATTAGAAGCTCAAAATAATTCTAATATGGTAGATCCTAATTTTTTAGTTTCTAACAAATGTACATTATTAGAGCACTTAACATCAAAAGATCAGAACTCAGATAAAGTTAAGGACAGTCTTATAGAAGAATATAGTAAGTATGATAAAGATTTAAAATTACTTACATTTAAAATATTATTAGAAAAGTTTAATGATAACTATAAAGACCTTTTACCACCTCAAAAAAGGATACTAAAAGAATTTATAACATCAGTAAACTCAAATAGAAGACTATATAACTTAGTTAATACTGAGTTAGATAATATTATAAAAGAAGTTACTAATTTAGCTAGCAGTGTTAAAGACGATATTGTTAAAATAAAATTAGATGAAGTAATAAAAGGAATAAAACCTTTGAAAAAGACTGATAAAGTAAATGATACTCATCTAGTTAATTTAATGCAATATTACGACTTAGTTAATGAGTTAAAGAACTTATGACAAAAACACAACTAATTAAATTAGTAAAAGAAGTATTATCAGAAGCTAATACTACAAGCGGTGGAGCTTCTTTTGCAGCAGGTGCTGGAGAGAACTACAAAACTAAGTATGCTTTTGGAAACGCTAATAGAGCTAGTAAAATCTCTAAAAAGCATGGTTATAAAAAGGCTAGCCGTCCTAAACGGCCATCACATACTAAAGCATTTGACTATTTATAAACATGAGACTAGTAACCGCAACAGAAAAATATAGAGCCGTCAACGAAGGGACGATGGCTAAAAAGGAATTCGTGAGACAGATGAGACAGGAATTTCCACAATATGTATCCCAATTCAATGGATTTAAAGACTCAGTATCTATATTGAAAAATAAAGGACTAATCTTTGAAACTAAACCTACAGGTACTAAAATATACGATGAAAGACCAGCTGCAAATATAGATTTGACTAGACTAGAAAGAGGTATATTTTATGAACTTCAAGCTGCAGGTTTAAAACCACCATTTGATGATAGAAATGTAACTACAGAAGAATACCTTAAAGCTTGTAAAAAAGCTAAAGATAATTTAATTAAGAATCCTAATTACTATATAGACATAGTAGCAGGTGAATCAACTAATATTGATAAACATGATAGAGAAGTACCTGTAAAAAGAGGTGAACTTAAAAAAGACTTATTTAACGATTTAAAAAAAGCTAATTTAAAAGAAGCTAAAAAAATGTTAAAAGAAGGCAGGTTAGAAGATCTAGCTGAAACTTTAGGTATTACTTTAGAAAAACTACAATCAGCAGTTAGTAGTATTAGAGAGATAGAAGATGAAGTAGTAGGTGAAGTAGAAGATGAAGTAGGAGAGGTAATGGGTATAGATAGAAAAGGTAATAAAATACCTGAATCTGAGCCTAGCAATTATACTAAAGCTGAAGGTACTCCTATATTAAAAGAAGTTATTGCTTCTGCTATAGGAGCTATACATGATAAGTACGGAGAAATACCTGGTATTAATATGCTTATCAAAGAGTTTATTAAAACTCATTATCAAGATATAATGGACGGAGCAGATCCTATAGAAGAGTTTAACGAATTTGTTAGCGTTAACTATCCTGGTCCTAGCGATATGATAGGAGTAGATGGATTAGCTGAAGCAGAAGGAGATGATCATCACTACATCAAAATACCTAAAGCTCAGTTTAAGAAAGCAGAATCAATCATAGCTAAAAATATAGATGGTAATAAAGTAAAAATGGACTTTGTTGATAACGATGGAGCCGGTAATGCTATTATTTACTTTATGTTTGATGATGGAGATATAGCTTCAGGAGAAGCTAATGTATTTACGTATGATGCAGTAAAAGATTTAGAAGCAAATGATGTCGAAGTAGCAGATCATAGCGCTGAAATAGACGAAGGTGAAGTAACTTCAGTAGATCAAGTGATTGATCCAGCAGATTATGGATTAATAGGAATAGGTTACTTAAAAGGCTTTGGTAGACCTCACGATTTAAATTTAGATCAATTAGAAACATTAGGACGTAAAATTGTAAAACAATTATACAAAGGAGATTTTCAAGCTGCTTACGATAAACATGCTGCAGATCTAAAAAAAAGACATGCTGAAAAATCAGCTAACGTAAAAGAGGCTAGTATAGAAGCTGCAGAATTTGCTCCTTCTCCTAACTCTAATGTACCTGATGCTAATGCTGAAGAATATGATGTTGCTACAGCATTTAAGAAAGCAGGAGTAGATATGAGTAAACCTGTTATGGTTATACATACATATGGTTCTGCCGCTTATGGAGGAGATGACTTAAAAGAAATGAGTGCTGAAGCCGCAATTGAAATGTTAGAAGCTGAAAGACAAGACAGAAGTAAACAATACACTGACGACGGTATGGAAGTTCCTGATGATCATCATGGCTTTGAATTTGAAAATTCCTCAGTATTAGAAGAAGACATGCCTGAAGGACATGAGTATAAATTAGCATACTTCCAAACTGGAGATGCTGACTTTGCTATAACACAAGAAAAATCTGGATTATCTGAAAAGAAAGGTAAAGATCATGACGGAGACGGAGATGTTGATGGAGATGATTATATGGCTGCTAAAGATAAAGCTATCAAAAAAGCAAAAAAGAATGAGCAGTTAAAAGAAGCAATCAAAGGTATTATTAAAAAATCTTTGAACGAAGATACTATTAATGAAGCCGCTACTCAAGAATTAGCTACTTTAGCTGATACTTACGGTGGTTATAAAGGTATGCAAGTTGTATTAAATGATTTACAAAATATAGTTACTGATATAGAATCTTATCAAGCTAAGACTAAAGAAAAACTACAAAACGTATTTAATAAAGTAGGAGATGTAGAAAATGAAGACGGCCTTAAAGTAGGAGCATTTTTAGCACCTGCTATAGAGTCAGCATTTAATAAAGATTCAAGAATGGTTGGAGGTAGTAGATTAATGAAAGGAGTAGATATACCTAAAGTAAAGTTTATGTCTAAAGATATGGAAGCTCCTCAAAACGAAGAATCTCCTAAACAGACTGTATTCGCACCAGTAAAAAGATATTTTTAATATGGCACAATTATTAGTAGACGTAACACCATTTAAACCTACCATTAGAGAAGCTAAAGGAAGACCTGGAGTATTTGAAGTAGAAGGTATAATGCAAAGAGCATTAGCTGAAAACCAAAATGGTAGAATATATAAAAAGGATTTATTAGCTAGAGAAGCTAAAAAGTATGTAAGTGAATTTGTTAAGAAAGGTAATGCATTCGGTGAATTAGATCATCCTGAAACTCCTGTAGTATCTCTTAAAAATGCTTCACATGTAGTAAAAGACTTATGGTGGGATGGTGACGACTTAATGGGAAGAGTAGAACTATTAAATACTCCTGCTGGTAATATAGTAAAAGAAATAATTAAAGCTGGTCACACTATTGGTATATCATCTAGAGGTACCGGATCAGTAACTCAAACTAATGAAGGACATTTAGAAGTACAACCAGATTTTGAATTAGTATGCTGGGATTTTGTATCTAATCCTTCAACTCACGGTGCTTTTATGAACCCTGTAGCTCTTAATGAAGCTAAGGTAAAAGCCTCTAAATATTCTAGTTTAGATAATATCATAAACGATATTTTAAGAGCATAACGGTTTCCAGAAAAAGTATATATTTATATAAAGAATATACAATCTTATATATTGTATCAAACAAATTATAATCCCTATTACGATTCCTAATAATCGTACAATCACAACAATTTTTTTAAAATGGCAAACAAAGATTTATTCAAGCAAGCTATTGCTGAAGCTAAGTCTGTAAGAGAAGCCGCTATTGCTAATGCTAAGGAAGCTTTAGAAGAGTCTTTAACTCCTCATCTAAAAGATATGTTAGCTGCTAAACTTCAAGAAATGGATGACTCCAAGAACGAAGAAGCAGAAAACGTAACCGAAGAAGAAGTTGAAGAATCTAAAGATGAAGCTATTGAAGAAGCTCCTGTAAAGGAAGAAGAATCAGTAGAAGAAACTAAAGATGACAAAAAAGCCGAAGCAATTGAGGAAGACCTAACAGAAGTAGAACCAATAGAAGCTGACGAAGACGAAGCCGAGGATGATTCAGAAGAATCTGAAGACGAAGCTGAAGACCATGACGCTCCTGAAGGTGATGAGGATGTAAGTAACTTAACTGTTGATCAGTTTAAGGACCTTATTAGAGACATCATAGCTCAAGAAGTTGGGGACGGAGTAGAAGCACCTGCAGACATGGATGGTGGAGATATCGAAGGTATAGGCGATGAGCCTGCTATCGATGAACCAGTTGACGGTATGGAGGTCGAAGACGAAGAAGAAATTGATTTAGATGAACTATTAGCAGAATTAGAAGCTACTACTGACTTAAGTGAAGCACCTAATGAAGACGAAAAGTCGGAAGGTAAATACGATAAGGAAGTAGATGAAGTTAAAGAGGAAGCTAAAGAAGAAGTAGTTAACGAAGAGGTTAAAGAAGAAACTAATGATGAGTTATCTCAAGCATTAGAGACTATTGAAACTCTTAAAAAAGAATTGAATGAAGTAAATATACTAAATTCAAAACTTTTATATGTTAACAAGATCTTTAAATCTAATGACCTTTCAGAAAGTCAAAAAGTTAACATTATAGCTGCTTTTGATAAAGCAGAAACTGTTAAAGAGGTTAAATTAGTTTATGAAACTGTTTCTGACAGTGTAGTTAGTAAAAAAGAAGCTAACAACACTATTAAGGAATCGAAAACTAAACTAGGCATGGCTTCTAAAGCAACAGGAACTACAGCTTCTAAACCAGAAGTAATTAACGAAGTTTCTGATACTGTTAGAAGAATGCAAAAATTAGCCGGTATTATTAAGTAAATTTATTATTAACGAAACTTTAATTTTTTTTAAATCATGGAAATTAACAACCTATTAGAGAGCTCGAACAACTACAAAAGTATGCTAGCTGACTCTCAAAAGTTAGCCAACAAATGGCAAGATTCCGGTTTGTTAGAAGGTATTGAGGATAACAGAGTCAAGAATAACATGGCTATGATCCTTGAAAACCAAGCTAAACAAATCGTTGCTGAGGCTAACGTAACTGGAACTGGTGGTACTTTTACTGCTGGTGAAGGAGAGCAGTGGGCAGGTGTAGCCTTACCTTTGGTAAGAAAAGTGTTCGCTCAAATCGTTGCTCAAGATTTCGTTTCTGTACAACCAATGAATTTACCTTCAGGTCTAGTATTCTATTTAGATTTTAAATATGGATCAAACCTTTCAGGTAGAACAGCTGGTACTAACATGTACGGTAATGTATCTTCAGCATCAAACAAAATGAGTGTTGATGAGGAAGTTGCTGGTGGTCTTTATGGCGCAGGTCAATTTGGATATTCAATGAAATCTGCTTCTGTCGCTTTTAAAGCTGACACAGGATCCGCTACTTCAGCATCTATCGCTTACAACGACGATCTAGTTCTTGACCAATTTAAGACAGTAACTCAGTCAGTTTCTGGCTTAAGCGCTGACTTAAAAGGTGTAAGAGCATTTAGATTCTTCTCTGGTTCAACAGACGTTACTTCACACCCTGAATTAACTACTGTATCTGGCACAGACGTAACATTTGTTATCACAGCATCAAATGTAACATGTGCTAATGACGGTGGTATTACAGGATCTGTAATGTACTACAAACAACCAGCTGACAACTCGAGAGGTGATTTTGAAGCAAGTTCAACTACTGCAGTCGATACTTCAATCACAATCCCTAACGTAGATGTAAAATTAGCTAGTGAGGCAATTGTTGCTAAAACTAGAAAACTAAAAGCACAATGGACTCCTGAGTTCGCTCAAGATCTTAACGCATACCACAGCATTGACGCTGAGGCTGAGTTAACTTCTTTATTGAGTGAATATATTTCAATGGAAATTGATCTAGAGATCCTTGACATGCTTATTCAAGACGCAGTAACTACTGAGAGATGGTCTGTTAAATCAAACAGAGTATGGAATGGTACGGCTTGGGCTGACTTAAGTCCTATCTATTACAATACTCAAGGAGAATGGTTCCAAACATTAGGAACTAAGGTCCAAAAAGTATCTAACAAGATTCACCAAAAAACTCTTAGAGGTGGTGCGAACTTCATCGTTTGTTCTCCAAATGTTGCAACTATTCTAGAATCAATTCCAGGATATGCTGCTAATACTGATGGTGATCAACAGGACTTCAACTTTGGTGTACAAAGAGTTGGAAACCTTGCTAACAGATTCAGAGTATATAAGAATCCTTATATGACTGAAAACATCCTATTAATGGGATATAGAGGTTCACAATTCCTTGAAACTGGCGCAGTATATGCTCCATATGTACCATTGATGATGACTCCTCTTGTATACGATCCTGAAACCTTCACTCCTAGAAAAGGTTTAATGACTCGATATGCTAAGAAGATGATCAGACCAGAATTCTACGGAAAAGTATTTATCTCAGATCTTAACGATTTATAAGATATAACTTTTAGAATTTTTTGATAAAGAGAGGTCCTAACGGGCCTCTTTTTTTTTGCCTATTTATAAACATGGAATTCCTTTCTATTATAGAAGTCGGACAGTTATCTATGTCTAACTAAAAACCCAATTAAATATGGATTTTTTAAAGAAGATCGGCTCTTGGGCCAATCAATTAACTGAAATCGGTGTAAGTATAATTGCACTGGGAGTTGTACTAGAAGTGCTCTTTAAGGGCGCAGTCATCCCATTCTGGCCAAATGTGTCTGTGGTAGGTAATATCATGGGTATATTGGGTGGATTGAGCAATGAAGGATTACTTGGATTAGTAGGTGCCTTCGTCTTATACCATATTCTCAAAAAGAAAGGTTAAGAATAACTAAAGAGAGGCCTTCGGGCCTCTTTTTTTTTAACTATTTATAATAAAAAATATAAGATGGCTAATTTAAATTACTTTATCCAAGAGAGAGTTAAATTGAACGGAAAGGAAAGAGGTACAAGCTTTAACGTAGCTTTACCATCTGCTAGTAATGCCTCTGAAAGAGTATTAGATATAACATCAGGTTCATTTTCTGATGTAGTAGACTTCTCTGGTACTGCTGGAGCAGGTCAATTTGTTAGCAGTAGTTTAATGTATTTTAGATTTACTAACCACTCTACAGGTTCAGTAATATTACAAGTATCTTCTTCTACTGAAAACTTTAATATAGCAGTAGCTGGTTCAGGAAGCTTTATGATTAATACTACTTCATTTACTGGTAGTTTTCAAAATGTAACCTCATTCGACAATATTACTAAAATTAAAGCTACCCCAGTTGATACAACATCAACAGTTGAGTACTTTTTAGTATCTAAATAATAAACTATGGCTAATATAGCAATATACGATGGAAACGCAAACTTTGTAGCAGGAGAATCAACTCCCTTTGGTTTCTACGATGATGATTTAGAGTTTCAAAAGGATGCACCTAAGGTAGCTGAGTACTGTGCTAAGAAACTAGGATTTCCTATGATGGACGTGGAGTTAAGCTCTGGTTCATTCTTTGCCGCATTCGAAGAAGCAGTTACTTCTTACGGTAATGAAGTATATCAAGCGTTAGCTGCACAACAGTTTACTAATTTACAAGGTCAATCAAGTGCTGAAGCAATAAATACGCTTTTAATTAAACCTTCTTTAGAAAATACTATAAGAACTTCTCATCAATACGGTATGGAAGCCGGAGTTGGAGGTTTTACTACAAAATACACAGGATCTATAGCTGTAAATAAAGATCAACAGAACTATAACTTAAATGCTTGGGCATCTGACCAAGGAATAGTAGGTGGAATAGAGATAAGAAAGGTATTTTATGAAGCACCACCAGCTATACAGAGGTTTTTTGACCCATATGCGGGTACAGGTACCGGTATTCAATCATTAATGGATGCTTTCGACTTTGGATCATTTAGTCCTGGTATTAATTTTATGTTAATGCCTATTTCTTATGATTTAGCTAAGATACAGGCTATAGAATTAAATGATCAAGTAAGAAAATCTGCTTATTCCTTTGAAATAGTTAATAATCAACTTAAATTATTTCCTATTCCTAAAGACACAGGTAGTTTATACTTCGAATACTATAAAAGAGAAGAAAAAAAATATGTTGATGATGGATTACATGTAACAGCATCAGCTAATGCAGGTAGTAAAGTAAGTGGAGGCGGTAGTTCTACTACAAATAGCGGTACTATCACTAACTTATCTAACGTACCTACAGAAAATCCTATATATGGTGAAATCAACTCCACAGGTAGACAGTGGATCTTTAAATATACTGCTACTATATGTAAAGAGATGCTTGCTTATGTAAGAGGTAAGTATCAAACAGTACCAGTACCTGGATCAGAAGCTACTTTAAACCAAGCAGACTTACTATCTGATGTTAGAAGTGAAAAAGAATCATATATAACTGAATTAAGAGAATTATTAAGTCAAGCTTCTTTAAATAACCAGTTAGAATTACAAGCACAACAGACACAGTACTTAGGAGATGCTCTAAAAGGAGTACCAATGGGGATATACATAGGATAATGAAGCTATTAGATATATTAAGAGAACAAATAGAATTTAGAACATACGAAGGTATGGTACAGGTTATATATGATGGTAGCGAAAATACTAATGACTTAGCTGAACTATTAAGAGCTTTACCGGGTGTAACAACAGTAACTACAGCCTCAGGTGATGGAGATAATAGAGAAACATTAAAAGTAAAGCTAATATCACAGAAAGAATCAGCTGAAGCATTTGAAGCTTTTAAAACTAATGCATTAAGTAAGTATGAATTTATAAGTGCTATGGAAATAGCAGATAATACTATAGAAGAGAAGTAATGTTATTTGGAAGTAATAGAGATTTTGAATTATTAGTAAAGGTAAATAGGGAACTACTTAAAGATATTGTAGAACAAGAGATATTATTCTATAAACTTAATTTAGAAGAGACTGATGCTAATATATATGGAGAAGCACTTACAAAAACCTATTTTGTACCAGCTAAACTTAATTGTTTAATAACAAGAGGAGATCAAGTAGTGAGTATTGATGACTTTACACTACCAGACTTACAAAGAGAAGCTTCATTTGCCTTTTTAAGACCAGATTTAGCTGATATAAGTGTAGTTCCTGAGGTAGGAGATATAATTAATTGGCAAGAAGATTACTATATAGTAGATACTGTAAGAGAAAATCAATTAATGCTAGGAAGAGATAAGAGTTACAATTTAACATCATACGGAAATAAGTTTGGTTCATCTATTTCTATTATCTGTGATACTCATATGACAAAAAGAGAAGCTACAGGTATAGATTTTGAAGGAACTGCTTATTTATAATTAATAAACTAAAGTATGGCCGATATAAATATTAATCCACCTTCCCAAGAGGAGTTATCAAGAAAGACTATTAAACCTTATGGTGTAGAAAACTATAGTGGCTCAGTAGCTCCTTCGAATAACTTGAAAAAGAGAGAACTTCAACGTTCTGTTAAGAATGATGATGTCAAAAAGTTCTCTGTTGGGTTAAGAGATATTGATGAAGCTATATTTTACTATTTCAAAGAAGTAATAAAACCTTCTGTTATGCAAAATAGTAAAAAAAAGAACGTACCTGTATTATATGGGTCTCCTGAAAGATGGGCAGCAGTTCAAAAGAACGGCTTTATAAGAGACAGGCATGGAAAAATACAACTACCTCTAATTATAGTAAAAAGAGATAGTATAGAAAAAAATAGAAGCTTAGGAAATAAGATGGATGCTAATAATCCTAATAATTTCGGAGTTTTTGAAAAGAAATATTCTAGTAAAAATAGATATGATAGGTTCTCTTTACTTAATAATAGAAATATAGTAAAGGAATACCAAGGAGTAGTAGTACCAGATTATGTAAACTTGGTTTACTCTTGTGTTATTTTTACAGAATATATAGAGCAAATGAATAAAATAGTAGAATCTATTAATTATGCTTCTGACTCTTACTGGGGAGACCCTGAAAAGTTTAAATTTAGAGCAATGATTAATAATTATTCTACAAGTACTGAAATAGCACAAGGTAGTGATAGAACAGTAAAGACTGATTTTCAAATAAACTTATTAGGACATATAGTACCTGATAGCTTTAATACCTTACCTCAAGGTGTTAGTAAATACTTTAGTAAGACATCAGTCGTTTTTGGAGTAGAAACAGTTAAAGATATAAATAATATATAATATGCCTAGATATTCCACAACAAGAGTAAGTTCTAGAGGCCTTAGATTTTTTGATCTAGCTGTCGATGGAGGAAAATTTATACAACAAACAATAGAAGAAGCAATGAATAGTGAACAAAAAGCTTATACAGTTTTAAATAATGCAATTACAAGCACAGCTAAGACAGTAAACGTAGTAACAGGATCAGCTTCTGTTTCTGCCTCACTAACCTGGGTATCGTCTTCACTAGCTACTGTCCCTGATGGATTTCCTACACAAAGTACAGGAGATTTCACCATATTTATAAATGGAGTAGCTATCGAAAACGACGCAGTACATAGTGTAACAGGAAGCGGAGTAAATATATTAGTTACTTTTAGTAGTAGTCTAAATTACGATATAGATTCTACAGATGAATATATGTTAACTGGTAAAGTAGATGCATAATGGCGCTAATTAAATGGAAACAGCTTAGTAAGGACTTATCAACTGATGCAGCCTTAACCGGTTCGCTTAAAGTTAGTGGTTCTATATTAGTAAATGGATCAGCTGTGAGTACTGCTGGAACATCTACTGGTTCTTTAATTAGCACAGCTAGTGCTACTAATAATACTATTACTTTTACTAAAGGAGATAATACTACTTTTAATGTCACACTACCAAACGGAAATATAACAGCTTCTGGAGATATAAGTGCAAGTGGTGATGTAATTGCTGACAATTTATATATTGAAGGCGGGAAGGTTTATGGTAATGAAGCATATAACAATTATCTTAGTTTTCATACTTCAGCAAGTTTATTTAAAATACAAAATAAAACCTTTATTAAATTTGATGGTAGTAATCCCCAAAGAGAGGTAACTATTAATGAAGGCACTAATGATATTGATTTTGTAGTTAAAGGGTCTTCTAATAATCCTTTATTTCATGCTGATGCTAATACGAATACAATAGGAACTAATGGTACTGGTACACCCTTAGCTGATTTCCATATTGGTGGTAACTTATTAACAGATTCACACATATCAGCGTCAGGTAATATAAGTGCAAGTGGTAATATAAGAGGTTCAAGATTTGAAATAGATGGAGCACCTCATTATATAGATACAGCTTTAGGTAATTTGTTTATTGTAACTACTGGTTCCGTTGCTATGCAACCAGGCACCGGTAAAGGATTATCAGTAACCGGTCATATAACATCCTCAGGAAACATAACAGGATCATTTATAGGAGATGGAGCAGGTTTAATAGGAGTTATCTCGAGTTCATTTGCTCAAACTGCTTCATATGCTCTCAATGCTGGTGGAGGAACTAGTGATTTAGGAGCATTAAATTCTTTTTCAGCTTCAGTTAATACCTTTACTGGTTCTATAGATGGAGAAGTAACAGCGCTAATGTCTGCTACTAGTTCTTACTTAACTAATGCTAGTACAGCTTCTTTAATTTCTAACTCACAGACTAGCTCATTGTCTGTAGCTTCAGCATCATTTAACCCAATAGCTTATTTATCTGCTAGTACTACTCATTCATTAGAACACATTGAAGTAGCTGATTTTGATAACGATGTAGCTGTATCCTTTACAGGTAATAGATTAAAATTTGTTTTTGGTACTCCTACATCACCATCAAGTTTAAATTTAGCTAAATCAGGATTCGCTACAAATAGATTTAATAAAATAAGTGATGCTTATACTATAAATGCAACTTGGAATAATGGAGGTTATAATTTTATAACAGCCTCTATATTTACAGGTTCAGTATTATTAGCTGCTTCCTCTGGGAGTGGAACATCATTATCTGCTAATTTAACCACAACTGGGTCTCATGCTTATTCAGTTCAATATACTGCAAGTTCTCCTTTAGATGGTAGTATATTTACAGATAGTGATACAGTATCAGCTACCTTATCTAAAACTAATCCTGGGAATCCTTCTATATCAGATACTGCTACTATTCAATTAGGAGATTCTAGTAATGAATTAGAACAAGGAGCAACTGGGTCTATAGCCTTTACAGGGTCTTATGGTAGTTCAAATGACTGGGAGCAAGTATCATTAATAATGAGTGCTTCTTCAGCACCTGCTACTAACCCTGGTACACTTACTATAACTGGAGCATTAACAGGTTCATCAAGCTTTACCTTATATGCATCATCATCATATAAATCACCAACAGGTGAAAATGATCCTCAACTATTTAAATCTAGAACTACTACTACAACGTTTACTAAAATAATAAGTTTACGACATGGGGCTTCCGCTACTGCAGCCTTTACACAAGCGCAGTTTGAAAACTTAGGAAGCTGGGATACTAGTCTAAATGGAGATATAGGTACTATTGTAAAAGGAGATGAAAATCCAGTTGGTAATACAGTATCAATTACATGGTCAGGAGATAAGTACCATTATATAGTTTATGATGGTTCTAGAAGTGATTTAAGTGGAATAGCAACAAGTGGTTTCGCAGTATTAGGACAGTTTACTAAGACTACTGTTGGAGATTATAAGGTTTATAGAACAACTGCTTTACAAGCAGGTGGCGGTGGAACAACAATTGAATACGTATTAAGTTAATAGATTATGGCAATAACGTTACCAGGAGGATTTAGTATAACAAATAACGAACCAGCAGATGCTAGGGTTGCCGTAGCCACTAGTGCTTCAAGATTAACTTTATCTACAGCTAATGTATATGAAGGTTTATTATCTTTTGAACAAAGCACTGACCAATTATTTGTATTAAAAGACGCATCAGCTCCTAGTTCTACAGGATCATGGGAGGTAGTAAATATTTTTACTATAACTGGATCTCAATATAACTCTCCATATAGTATAGGTATAACTGGATCATTAAATGTTTCTAATTCTTTAGTAGTAACTGGAGACGCAACTATTACTGGAGATCTAAAAGTAAGTGGTACCTCCTCAGCAGTAAATACTACTAATTTAACTGTAACTGATAAATTTATATTAGTTAATTCAGGTTCAAATACAGCTTCTGATAATTCAGGATTAGTATTTGGTGGATCTGAAGGAGCATTATATTCTGGATCTTCTTTATTCTGGAATGGATCATTTAACAGTAATGACGGTAGGGTAGCAGTAGCAAGCGGAGTAGCTTCAACATCAACAACTGCAACACCAGGTTATTATATGGCAGGAGTAATATCAGGTTCTGAAAATGAAGCTACAGGTTCACAAGTAGATCATTACGGAAATATAAGAATAGAAAGCGGAGATATCTACATCTACGTATAAGCAGGCACACATTTTAAGTTTATTACAAGGCACTAAGGTGCCTTTTTTTTGGAGTTTAGCATTATTTTTATTATATTATTAGTACTATTTATATTAGAAGCTTTATTGGCCCGAGAGGGAAGTGGGCTCTCAATAATGAGTAACCAACCGTAAAACTAAAAATTATGCCGAATTGGAAAAAACTGATTACTTCGGGATCACATGCATCCCTTAGTTCTGTCACCGGATCAATTCTTCTTTCTGGTGATTTACAAGCAAATTCAAATAATATCTTAGGAGTAGCAAAAGTTGGAGCAGCCTCTAACGACGAGTATTTTGACTTCGGATCCGATGCAATGATAAAAGTTGCAATTGATAATACCGAAGACTTTAGATTTGTTGATGGAGGAACCTTTCATGCTAATGCTGATGTAGTTGCATTCTCTTCTACAGTAGCATCAGATGAAAAGTTGAAAACTAATATAGTTAGTACTAAATATGGTTTAAGTGATATTTTAAAATTAGACGGAAAAGAGTTTGATTGGAAGAAACATTTAAATCAGAAGCATGATATAGGATTCATAGCTCAAGATGTACAAAAAGTCATACCTGAATTAGTAAAAGAGGTAGATGGATTGAACGGAGACGAATCCCATCTTGCTGTAGACTATGCTAAACTAGTTCCTGTTTTAGTAAACGCTATCAAAGAATTAAAGAATGAAATAGAAGAAATTAAAAAGAAATAAGTTACATTATGGGTTTTATAATAAATGCAGATCTTGAGACAAGTCAAGGACCGACTCAAGAGTTATATTTAAGAGTTGAAGGATTCTCCTTCAATAAAGTTACAGCTGAATTAGGTTTCCAAATAACCTACTGGATAGATAGAGAACACGCTATTAAACATAATAGGGTATATCTTGAACAAGAGGTTAGACCAATGGTGGGATTAGTACAGAATAAAATGATGTATTATGAACAGGCGGATTATGACGGAAAAGAAGTTGAATTTAAACATTATCTAAAAGTGAATGTTGCAGAAGAAAGAGAAATAGAAATACCAATTTTCGAGATGCAGGAAGTAACCGAAGAAGTGCCTTATATTAGTTTCGATGAAAATGGAGACGAAATAGTAAAGCATAGAAAGATAATAAAAGAAAAGAAAGTAGAAACTGGTACTTATAAAGAAGTTAAGAGTGTAATAGATACAAAAGCGTTTGATGATATATATGGTTATTGTTATAAACGTTTGTATGAACATTTAATAGATATAGTACCAAAAGATAAAATTGAAACAGTAAAGTAAACAATGGCTAGATTTACCTACGGTACAGGAGATATAAGTTATAGTACGTTTCCGTCTTGGTCCAATGCGATAGCATCTAACCCGGCGGCAACTAATATATCTGCATCTTCAGCATTTAGTGATTATCATCCCTCCCAAAGCTTTTCAGGATCTAATGTACAAGTTACTAGCTTAACCGGTAGTAGTGTATTTTATGGTTCTATAGTAGCAGGTCCAGGAGGTAATGTAGAAATTACTGCTCCGTATACTGCTGGTTCATCTAACAATATTACAGTTAAAAATTTAAACATTTCAGCCACATCAGTAACATGTGTTGCCACACCTTCTTATCCTTCTACATTTAATTCATGGAGAACAGGAGCTAGTGGTAGCGGTGCTTCTATAAGTGTTAATGCTACACTAACTATTACAGATGGAGCCGGCGCAGATCATGAAACTTATTTTGCTTACTTTACTTAATAAGTAATTTTAAACGTTATGAAAATAATTTGGGTTTTAGATAATATAAGAGAACGTAAAGACTTTTACAGTAGACTCCACACACTTTTACTTTTATGCTCGGTAAAACTATGGAAAAAATTCTATCCAGACGATTACTGTGTATTATATTGTGATTCTCTAACAAAAGAGTTTTTAATAGATTTAAAAGTTGAATGCTTTTGGAATGAAATAATACTTTTAAAAAATAAAAAAAATATTAATAAAAGAGTATTTTGGGCTTCTAGTAAATTAGAAGCATTATCATATCAAAAAGAACCGGTAACTATAATTGATAATGACTTACTTATATTTTTTCCAATTAAACAATTTTTAAATAAAGATAAAGTATATTTTCATCACCATGAAATAGGTAATGGTTATTACCCTACTAGTCTAGACAAGTATGTTAAACAGTTGAGCTATAGACCAAGATGGCAAACTGATGCAGTTAATGTAAGTTTACTTCAACTACCTGACTATAAATTTACTCAAGAATATACTAATTTAAGTTTAAAACTAATGGAGGAGTTTACCTCTATGAATGTACCGCATTCTCAGTATTTAATATTTGCTGAACAACTTCTACTAAAACATTTATTAGATAAAGGTAAAGTAGAGTACGGTAGCTTAATTTCTACCGATTGGATTTGTAAAGATTGGGACTGGGGAGAAAATAATAATAAAGGTATATGGACTATAAATGAATCAGGAAGATATCTAAAGCATTATGGGCCTGAAAAAAATTGGATAGTAGATAACGATAAAGGATTTGATTATAAAAAAGAAATAAATCATTTGGAAAATTGCTTAAATTTTCCTATATTAGATTTATCTAAAATTAAAAGATTGTAATGAGTATTTTAGACAAAGAGTATATAAGGCAGTTTATAACGAATGATGTTGAGTTGGATAAAGACCTCAACGGCAAAGAGTTAAAAAAGTTTAATCCTGTAAAATATAGATGGACCCATGGAGCAACAGATTACGACTTAGGAGATGGTTTACTAATATACACCATTGTACAGTTAATGAGATATAAAACCTGTGTTTGTTTAGGCTCAGGTGGAGGATACATTCCACGTATAATGACTCAAGCAAGATTAGATTTACATGCACAAGGTATATTTGAAGGGAGCATTGACTATAATCATGGAGATATAGGAGTAACTTATTTAGTTGATGCTGCTAATGGAATAGGCGGTAAGATAAATTATGATGATGATAAGACATTTTTTAGGTACCAATTTGCACCAAGATATATAAAAGAGACAACTGAAAACGCATATTATAACTATTTTGTAAAACAAGATATAAAAATAGATTTTTTACATATTGACGCAGGCCATTCATATGAAGATGTAAAAAACGATTTTGAATTATATAGTAAACTCTTAACTCCTAATGGAATGATCTCTATCCACGACTCAGATGAAAAATTTCAAAAAGAATTATTAATTACAGAAGATGAAAAGGAATATTATGAATTTTTTGATGGACCACCTAAATTCATAAAAGAAATAGGACAGGAGTGGAAACAGTTTAATTTCTTTAATAATGGTAACTTTCCTTCTAAACCAAGTTCAACCGGAATAACTTTATTACAACGTGCTTAATTTAATTACAGTAGTAGGACGAAATACTCATATTTTACCTCATATGCTCAAACATTACGAGAATATGGTAGATAAGGTATATGTAGTAGTTTATAGACAAGATCCTAACGACGGTATATTAGAAGAAGTAGAAGAGCTAGGAATAAAACCTTTCTGGGTAGTAACAGATAAAAAATACCATTGGGAAAGAGTTACAGACATTTACAACACAGTCAGAGCTACAAAACCTGACGATTGGTGGATAATATCAGATGACGATGAATTGCAATGTTATCCTACTGATTTAGAATATATCATCAAACAATGTAATAACAATGGTTATTCGTTTGTTTCTGGAGGTTTCTTAGACAGAATAGGTAAAGATGGTACTTTTCCAAAAGTTGACAGAGACACTAATATTTACAAAGCATTTCCTAACGGAGGTTTTTTTAGATATCCAATGTCTGGTGCATGTCCTAATAAAGTAACATTAGCTAAAGGGAACCAAAAAATAACTTCCGGACAACATTATGCCTTGTTCGAGAATGGAAATAATAGCTGGGGTTTAAAACATCCTAAAAGATACCCAGTTGAAGAGTGTTTTACTCAAGTACACCATTTTAAATGGGATAGTACTTGTATAAAACGTATAAAAGAAGTTGCTGATAATAATCAAGAATATTCATATTCTGATGAATACATGAAAATGTATGAAGCAATTAAAGATTGCGATTGGAAAATTAATATAAAAAAAAATGATTATTTAGTTGAAAAATTGAATAATTTTAACTATATTAATTATAACGATTATAGCAATTGGAGTAAATTAACAAGTTTAATCATTAAAATTTAAATTATGGCTACAAGAGTAACTAGTAAAGATGATGCTGCAGCACTTGAAGAAAGAAAAGTGAAAGCATTAGAAAAGATCGCTGCCTCTGTTGACGCCCTAGCTTATTGGTTCGAAGATATCGATAAGACTGAGTGGAGTGAAAGAGCGCAATGGTATTTGACTGAGTATTACGAGAAGTATGTTGGAAAAGGAGAGTAAGTGTGGAAAGATTAGCTATCATAGTTCCTTACAGAGATAGGCAGGAGCAGTTAGATAAATTCACAACCTTTATTCAACAGTATTTACAGAATAGGAAGTATGATTATTTTCTTATAGTAGTAGAGCAGGATGACGATAAACCGTTTAATCGTGGTAAATTACTTAATATTGGGTTTACAGAAGCTCAAAGAAGAAGATGTGATTACGTTGTGTTTCACGATGTGGACATGCTTCCTATAGATGTAAATTATGGAGGAATAGATTACCCAGTACATTTAGCAACAGATTTATTACCTTTCGAAGAATATTTTGGGGGTATTACTTTATTTCCTACCCCTGATTTTGAGAGAATCAATGGATTTTCAAATAATTATTGGGGATGGGGATTTGAAGATGATGATCTAATGCATAGATGTATAATGAATAATCTTAAACTTAACACAATTAAAAAAGAAGTTGTTATTCCACCTCGTACAGATTTAAAATTTAACGGAGCTAATGCTTATATAGAGATGTTAAATCCTATTAATATAAAGGATTCATTTTCTATTATATTAGAATTTGTACCGGAAAAGAATTTCTTTAATCATAGATCTGATTCTGATAAGTTTAGTTTATTCTCTATACCAGGATTCGATTTTTCTATTTCGTATACTTCTTTTAATAGATTTAAATTAGAGTTTTTCGATTCATTAAATAACTATCATCAAATATTCTCAGATATTAGTAATATTAGGAATTTACCAACTAAGCTTTTTGTTACTTATAGTAAACAGCAACAGTTAATATACTTTTACCTTAATAATAAGTTAGTAGGTAAGATAGAGGTGCCTCTTAGTTTTTATAACTATAATGAAGAATCTAAAGCTTATATAGGTAGTAGTAAAGGTACTGAATCGTTTTTTAAAGGAACTATTAATAATATTGCTTTTTATAAAAGTTATTTGAATAAGAAACAGTTAAATAGTATATTCGAAAATAAACATTATAGTTTATCTCAAGAATTTGAAGACTATTCAGATGCACACTTTTTAACTACTTACTATGATACTAAGTTTGTAAAAGACTATAAAACTATAGATCTTTCTGGTAATAATAATTTAGGTCGTATTTTTAACTGTGAAATAACTAAAAGTTCTAATAAGCTGAGAGATATTCAATATATTCCTTATAGAAGAATTAGTAAAATAAAACATTTAATTCATGATAATAATGGATTTACAGACGGGAATTGGAAAGATAAAATGACAAGATGGAATCAGTTAAAATATCATAATGAAGTTTCAAAAGGATTTCATGATATAGATAAAGATGGTATTAATTCATTAGATTTTAAATTGAATAAAAGAACTACAAGTAATAAGTATATACATTTAAACGTAGAATTATGAAACTAGGAGTATGTGTCCCTTATAGAAATAGAGAGTTACATATGCATGAATTTATTCCTAAGATGGGTAAATATCTTAAGAATAGAAATATTGATTTTCAAATATACTTTTGTCATCAAGTAGATGATAAGCTATTCAATAGAGGAGCTACAAAAAATATAGCAGCAAAACACGCATTTGAAGAAGGATGTGATTATATAGTTTGGCATGATATCGATATGATACCTGAAGAAGGTGGCGGAGCAGATTATTCATTCCCCGAAGAACATCCAAGACATATCGCTACTAAAATATCTCAAATGGACTATAAGCTAAAGTATCATGAATATTTCGGTGGTGCTGTAGTATTTAGTAAAGAACAAGTTGAAAGAACAAATGGGTACTCTAATGATTATTGGGATTGGGGTATGGAAGATGACGATCTTTTTTGGAGATGCTATAAAGAAGGGTATACTAATGATACATATTTATTAAAAAAAGCTATTAAACAAAAGTTTTTATCCTTTAATGGTTCCGATTCGGTAGTTAAAATACCATATACTAGAAGTATAAAAAGTATACCTTCTCGATCACATACCATCTCAGTCTTATGTAGAGCATATCAACAACCTGATAAACAAAAAATACACTTAATAGGTGATAATGAAGCTAAATACGTTGAATACCCTATCTTAAGAGTCCCAGGGTACGACTACGGATTATCGTTTAATAATTCTAGAGCTCTTTCGTTACAGTTTTGGAATATGTTTCATCAACATAACTACATGTGGGTTAAAAGGTATGATAGTCAATGGTCTTGGTTAACAGTAGTAATTGATGATATATCTAAAAAAGCTCATTTTTATTTAAACGGTACAGAAGTTGATTCAAAAGGAGGCTACGGTAGTCCTTCTCCATTAGAATTTAACGGTAGACTTTTAAAGTATGATTCAAAACATATTTATTTAGGATCATCGTTACATGAAAAAAATGATAGCGCTGCTAAATACTTTAAAGGAGATATAGCAAGAGTTTATGGATGGAATAGAGCTTTATCACCTAAAGAGGTTGCTAACTTACATAAAGAATTACCTCTAGACGAAATTGCAATTAACACTAATTTTACTAACGGTATACCTGAAGAGTATAGCGCAGTTAACGTAGAATTAAAAGAAGAAGAAGTAAAGATACCTAACTCTATACTACCACATAGAGTAGACGGTAAAATGAGATGTTTACCTCATAAAGACGAAGGATTAGTAAATGGAAAGTGGGTTAAAGGAGAAACAACAGCTGCTAATGAAAGAAGGTACGTATTAAAAATGCAACAAGATAAATTAAATTATAAACAAGATGGAATCAAGCAAGTTAAATATGAGTTTGTAAAAGAGACTAAATTTACTCCTTGGGCCAAGATGATAGATATAAAATTATGACAGCAGAAACTTCGAAAATTTCTTTTACTAACCCTGACTATATAAATACTAAGGAAAAGTTAGATAAGGTAGGATGTGGGATGTGTTTAGCAAAATGGACACAAGTAACCATACACCTACAAATGGGACAGACTCATTCATGTCACCACCCGTCTACACATCATATACCTGTAGGAGAGCTAAAAAGAAATCCATCAGCATTACATAATACTTTATTCAAAAAGCAGAAAAGAAAAGAGATGCTTGAAGGTAAAAGACCTAAGGAATGCGGTTACTGCTGGAATGTAGAAGATAACTCAGATTCATTCTCTGATAGGACTTTTAAATCTAACGAAAGTTGGTCAGCTCCACATTACGATGAAATAGTTAATTTAGGTTGGAGACAAGATTTTAACCCCCGTTATGTAGAAGTTGCATTTTCTAATAATTGTAATTTTAAATGTTCTTATTGCGGTCCTTCTTTCTCGTCAGCTTGGGTTCAAGAAGCAAAAGAGCACGGTCCTTACCCTACCGATGATAGATTTAACGATATAGGGTATTTAAAAGCTAATAAAAAAATGCCCATACACCATAAAGACTATAATCCATATGTAGAAGCATTTTGGAAATGGTGGCCAGACTTATATAGAGATTTACATACATTTAGAATTACTGGAGGTGAACCTCTTATGTCTAAAGATACTTGGAAAATTTTAGATTATATTATTAATGAACCTAATCCTAATACTAATTTAAATTTAGCTATTAATTCAAATTTAGGTGTTAACGATGGATTAGTAAATAAGTTTATAGAAAAAATTAAACAGATAGAAGATGCTGGTAAAGTAAAAGAATTTATTATATTTACCTCAGTTGATGCATGGGGTGAACAAGCTGAATATATAAGAAATGGATTAGAATTTAATAGGTTCTGGGATAATATGAATAAGATATTAACAGCATGTCCTAGAGTAAACCTAACTATTATGTCTACGTTTAACGGACTATCAGTTCCTAGTTATAGAAAGCTCATAAATGGAGTATATACATTAAAACAAGATTATACCTCTACCGATAGATATTGGGCTTCAGCAGTATTTTTAGATTCTTCTTATTTAAGATTTCCTACTCATCAAACATTACAGGTAATTCCATCTGTATGGGCTAACGAAGTTCTTTCTTTTGCCCAACATGCTGATTATTTAGGTATACCAAAATTTGATAATAAGTTAGTAGGTTACTCTGATGTTGAAATACAAAAATTAAAAAGAGCATACGATTGGATGATTTCTCCTAAAGACGAACAAAAATTATTAAATCAAAGATCTAACTTTGGAAGGTACTTTAGAGCACATGATGAAAGAAGAGGAACCGACTTTAAAAAGACATTCCCAGAATTAGCTGATTTTTACGAATATACTTTAACTTTATAAAATGAAAATAGGTTTTGATAACTCTTATCTGTTTCCTGCAGGTAATAAAAATAAATTAGTAAGAAACGAACCCGATGCTATATGGACTAAAGACTGTACCGTAATGGTTCGGTTTACTCCAGATGTAGATAAGTTTGTAGAAGAATTAGGTGATGAATGGAGAAAAGCTGGTTGTGTAATAGGTAAAAACGGAAAACATATTGGAGTATTTTATGCATTAGGTAGATCAGGAGAAGATATACATCACTTTGTTATGTTTGAATATTGGTGTTATAATGAAGAAAAAGGAGATGATGATATAAAAACTATTATGTTTGATGTAACTGATAAAAAAGATAGTGAATATTTTGACGTCACTGTAAAGAGGAGAGGAGGCAAATTCATCTTTACTTTAAACGGAGAAGAAAAAGTAGAAGAAATTAAAAAACTTGCTGATTATAGTTATAGTTTCTTATGGATTGGAGCAGCTACTAGAGTTAACCCTGATCATAATGATATATTTTATGGTGATATAGATAGAATGCATATACAATACGGCATTACACCTGAAAGAGATATTGAACTATTCTTTAATAACTACGAAGAATTCAATAATAAAACTAAATCTCTTACTAATAAGGAAAATATATTCACATCAGACTTTAAAAATATTACCCAGTATAAAGTATTAGATCAATCATCAAACGGTAACCACCCAATAAGATATAGTAAGGAATGGCTAGATTAAATTTTAAAACTTTATATGCTAACGGTGATAGCTGGACCGCAGGTGATATAGTAGATCCTGAGCTTTTTGGAGATAATCTTTCTAAAGTAAACGATCCTGATAATAAACCATATAGGTTACCAAGAGTATGGCCTCATAAGATAGGAAAAGAGCTTAATATAGAAGTAATAAATAATAGTCATGCAGGAGCATCTAATGATAGAATATTTAGAAGTACTATTAATGATATAGTAAATCTACTTAAAACCAATAAACCAGAAGACTTATTAGTAGTAGTTGGATGGTCATCACCTGAAAGAAGAGACTTTTTTTATAAATGGCATGAACAAGATACAGGAGAATGGGAATGCCTCTATCCCGGTGAATTAGAACATTGGACATCAGAAAGAAAAGAGTTATTAGACTTCTATAAGTTATATGTAACCAACCACTGGTATCCTGAGGAATTTATAACAAGACATTGTTTAAATAATATTTCTTTACATTACTTTTTAAAAGGATTAAATATTAAACATATATTTTTTAATAGTTTTTATGAGAATAAAGAAGATGTAATAGATAAAGATAAACACCAGTTATTAGAGTCTCCTAAGTTTGATACTTTTATAAGTGATTTTTACAATGATACAGATATTAAGACTTTAAAAAGATTAGAAATTGATAACATATTAACAGAGTATACTTCTGTTTATAAAGATGTATTTTTTAAAGACACTTTTATTTCTTATTTACTATCTTTTGATATAGAAGAGAAGATATTAGATTACCATCCTACTGAAAAAGGACATGAACTATGGGCAAAGTATTTAAGTAGTTATATATATGATAAGTTTAGAAGATAATTTTAATCAAGTAAGTTTGCATAATCCATCTAAAGAAATACTTTCTTTATATGAAGGTGTAACCGAAATAGAAGAATTCGATCCTAGAGGTTATAGAATGGTAAGACCTTTATTTTCACATTCTGATATGCCAAGATTTTTAAATATAACAAAAGTTAGAGAAGCTGATTTTAACTGGGATCAAGATTTTATATACCCAGTAGTCCTACACCATAATAATGAATTAGCTGCTAAATACTTAAATCTTATACCTTCTCATATTTTAGAAAAAATTAGATCTAAACAATGCAAATTAGTTTTAGATAATACCATGGAGGGAGATAGAGTAGCTAAGTTTTATACAGCTTTATACAGGTCTATTGATGGGCTAGATCTTCCTGCATCCCAAATATATTACGTTACTAATAGTTTAGTAGGAGAATTAGAACATGAAACGTGGAAAAATAAAAATTATAGACAGCATAATAATATAAATGTTATCTCATTTATGTATAATGTTATGGATGTACAACGTTTAAAGGGTTTAGGCCATTTACCCGAAGTAGTAGATATAGAAAAAGAAATACAGTACAAAAGAGATAATTTTTTAAATATAAAAGAGTTTTTAAAAGTTAATAGAACAGGAAGACCCGAACGTAATCTTTTTATGTTTCATATTAATAAAAATAGATTATATGATAAGTTTAAAATAAGCTTTCCTGAACTCCCTGATTATACTTATCCTTCTATGAATTTTGGAGATTTACTAAATATTGATAATATAAGAGAAGTAAAAGAAAGATGCCCTATAGATATCGATAAAACTGATGCTACTAACCATGGAGAACCAGGCTTCGGTGAAGGTAAGTTCAACGCAGATTTACCTTTTCAGCCTATACATTATAGAAATACCTTAATAAGTGTAGTTATGTGTGCATTTCCATTTGTTGAAAACTGCTGCCATTTGCATAGCTCTACGTTTAATCCTATATACTGTGGTCATCCTATATTACAGTTTGGTCCTCATAAACATTTAGAAGTATTAAGAAATAATGGATTTAAAACATTTGATAAATGGTGGGATGAATCTTACGATGAATTACCAGAAGGATGGGATAGATTTAAAGGAGTTCTAAAAAATATAGATATTTTGAGTAAAAAATCTAAAAAAGAAATATTTGAAATGTATGTAGATATGAAAGAAAATTTACAACATAATTCTGATTTAATACAGAACTATAACGGCAGTAATATACTAAGACAAAGAATAATTAATGAATAACGATTTTTACAACAGTAAGTTTACTATTAGTGGAGATATAGATGATATTGATATACCATTTAACTTTGACATCTACTCAGGAAGTAATAGCTCAATATATATGCAAATTAAGGAACATGAACTTAATAATGATGAATTTTATGACGGTCATTTAATAGTAAGGGATAAAAGTAAATTAAAGGATATAGATTTAGATAATCTAAGTAACTATAAACTTACTCCTAATAATATATACTTTTATAAAGTTGAACATAGTGGCTTTGATTGGGATTGTAAAGTAGATGATAGTATAATTTTATGTAGCTCTTGGGTAATACCATTTGTGCTAAACGAACATAAAATCGATAATTCACTGTATGGAGAAATGGCAACTCATAGAGTAGAAATGAAAGAATTTAATCAATGAGAATAGCAGTTTGTATTAGCGGGCAACTAAGAAAATGGAAGGTAGGTCACCATAATCAAAAATGGTTCTGGTCTACTGTTAACCAACCTAATGTTCAAGTAGATTATTTTGGACATACTTGGACCTATAGTGGAGATAGACAAGGAGTATCTCAACCGTATATAGATAGAGAGGTTAAAGAAGAGGAGTTTTTAGAATTTGCTAACGCGTTTAAGTTTAAAAAAATTCTTTTCGATGATAGACGTACTCCTTTTTTCTATAATAATGATCATTGGAGCAGTTTATTCTACAGTTTAAGTAAATCTCTTATGTTAAAAAGAGAGTATGAAATTGAAAATAACTTTACTTATGACGTAGTAGTCAAATCTAGACCCGACGTAATATTTAGTCCACGAAAGCATTTTGAAATACCCCCACTATTTAACAACTGTCTTTACTCTACTCATGGTGGACCTATGGGTATGGAGTTTAATAAGTATAATTTTAATGATTGTGTGTTTTTAGGTAATTCCTATACTATGGATCTTTTAACTAATTTATACTTTTACAGACAAGCAGGTATTAACGAAAATACAAAAGGTAATAAAAATATACATCCTCTAGGACCAGGTACATTAATGATGGAATATTTTAGTGAATACGGTATTACGCCATTTTTTGATTTATATTTTCAAGAAACGTTACTAAAAGAGGGTTGTCCTGAAGGCTTAGATTTATTTGATGAAGGAGACTATAATATTATGAATAACTATTTTACAGAGTGGTATAATAAATGAAAAAGAAGCTAGCTATTTTTGTATGTTCTAACGGATTGGGGCACTTTAGTAGAGTATTAAAAATTACTAAACACCTAACATCAGTTTACGATGTAGATATATATTGCGAAAAATTTCAATACGAAAAGTTTAAACCTAACTCTAATGCTAAATTTATATTTTATCAGTTGAGTAATATAAGATGGGATGAAGCATTAGGATCTAACCAGGTTGATAGTGAAAAATATCAAAAATGGTGTGCCTTATATGGACCAGTTAGTTTAAAGTATGATATAGTAATTAGTGATAATATTGTTGGTCTATTAAGATATAGATCTGATATTATTTTATCAGGTTCATTTTTATGGAAAGATGTATTTTATAGTAAATTTAAAGATAATAAAATTACCGATTTTGATTCTGAACTACTTGAAAAATATAATCCATTAATACTTACTAATAAGTATGTAGAAACTGGTTCTTTAAAAAACTATAATAATAAAGTAGGATTTGGATGGGGATGCGATATTAAGAAAAATAATACTTGGGATATATCTAAAAAAATAGTTTTAGCTAAACCTAGTCTTAATTACTTAGATTCTTATACTAACTTTTTAGATAAAATTAATAGCTTAAACTTAAATTTTAAAATAGAAAATAGTGTGCATAAGACTGCTAACTGTACCTTTATTATTAGACCAGGAGTAGGAATGTTAACTCACTGTATTGAAAATAGTATACCAGTATTAGCGTTATATGATATGAATGATTCAAATGAAATAATTGAACTAGCTAAAAGAGTTGATTCTCTTGGTATAGGTTATTCACATAATATTAATAAAGGTTTTGATATAAAAAAGTTTATGGATAATACAGGTAATACTATTTATAATAAATTAAAATTTGACAAAGAAGGTTATAGTAAAATAGCTGAGTATATAAAACAATTATAGTTATGAAAATAGGAGTTATAGGAGTTGGAGTAGTAGGTACTGCAATAGAACAGGGTTTTAAAGATTTAGGTCATATAGTTAAGACTCATGACATAAAACATAATACTAAAATAGAAAATGTTTTAGATACTAAACTAGTCTTTTTATGCCTTCCTACAAACCCTAACAGAAAAGGGGAATGTGATACTAAGGCACTCTTTCAAGTAGTAAGAAGATTAAATCATTTAAGATACAAAGGAATTATAGCCGTTAAGTCTACCATTATCCCAGGTACTTATAATGAACTTTCAAAAGAATTTGACGAGGAAAGAATGTGTCATGTTCCTGAATTTTTGAGAGAAAAATTTGCTTATGAAGATTTTACTGAAAATCATAACGTTTTAGTTGTAGGAGCACCAAACTATAATGTAGCTAGAATAGTTATTAATTGTCATGGATACTATCCAAAAAACATAATTGAACTATCGCCTCAAGAAGCAGAATTTGTTAAATATTATTCTAATGTATTTAAAGCAGTTAAAATTACTTTTGCTAATTCATTTGGTAAAATATGCGATAAGTTTAATGTAGACTACTCATCTGTATTAAAAGCATTTGAATTAGAAAACGTAAAAGAAACAAGTTATTTAAAATACTCAAAAGACTTAGGAGGTTTTGGAGGAATGTGTTTACCTAAAGACGTACAAGCTCTATCTAAATTAGTTGATAACGAAGGTATAGAAGTTGATTTATTTAAATTTATATTAGAAGAAAATGAAAAGTTTATTTGAATCACTATGAAAATAATAACGGGTGAACATATACAAGATTTATGCGGTGTTAGTATAAGCAAAAGAGAGCATAAACCATTAGAGAGTCAAAATCAACTTGACTCTATTGATATAGATAATTTTAATTTTAAAAATTATGATAATCCTTCTATAGTTTATGTAAACAGTTCTCTAATTAATAATACTAAACCTAAATTAGTAGAAAGTAACTTATATGAAAAATTAAACCAGTTAAAAAATCCTTTTAATTTAGTTTTACATAATTCTGATGATTCTTTTGATGATATTCATTTAAAATATTTTGATATAAAAAGTATTAAAAAAATATTTACTCAAAATATTAATACTAAACATGAGAGATTATCTCCCTTACCTATAGGATTGGCTAATTCTATGTGGGATTTTGGAGATATAGAATATTTTTCATCTCATTTAAATAGTTTACCCAAACAAGATAAGTTTATTCATTTTAATTTTACTGTTGAAGGAGGAGCACGAAACGAATATAGACCACAATGTTATAAAGCAGCAACCAAAAAAGGAATAGCTAAATCACCAGATTATAAATTTAACGAGTATGTTAAAGAAGTAGCAAGGAATAGGTATGGCCTCAGTCCTGAAGGCAACGGGATAGATTGTCATAGAATGTGGGAATATCTTTACTTAAAAGTTATACCTATATGTCATAGAAATATTTTAACTGAATATTTTTCTAAATTATTTCCTATTGTTTTAGTAGATGACTGGAACGATTTAGACCTAAATTATTTAGCAAATGAATATAAACCTGATTGGTCTAATTATGATTTATTAGATTTAAATAATTACTTAAACCATATAAAATGGTAAGTCACAAACATAAGTTTATATTTTTACATATTCCAAAGTGCGCTGGTACTTCAATAGGAGAAACTTTAAATTCATATTTTGATGAATACTGGAACTATAGTGGTTTTAAGATACACCATGATGATTTAACTGAAAAAATGTTAAAAGAATACTTTGTATTTACTATAGTAAGAAACCCTTGGGATAGACTATTCTCTCAATATAAGTTTAGACCATGGTTGAATTGTGACCCTTTTGAAGATACAGCTTATAATCTAGAAGAAAAATTTGAATCTGCTTATAATAAGTCTGTAAGAAATATTCCGGAACATATTAATCCTAAATTAGATAATGCGTTTAATAGAGCTAACTGGTTTGATGAATTTGTTCATATACCATCTCAAGTAGAATTTTTAAACGGAAAATATAATGATAATATGAAAAAAATTTCGTATATTGATTATATAGGAAGGTTTGAGGATTTAGATAATTCATGGAAGTATATATGTGAAAAACTAAATATACCAGAAATTACATTACCACATAAAAATGTAAGTGAAGGAGAAAAAGATTATAAAAAAATATATACTGATGAAACAAAAGCTTATGTAGCTGAAAAGTATAGTGACGATATAAAACTATTTAATTATGAATTTTAATTATACCGGAGTTAGGTATTGGGGAGAACGTTTTAAAAGGTTTAACCATTTTGATATTATACCTTATCAAGATGTAGTAGATGCTTACATTAAAACCTCAGATGATTTAAAACCAGGCCACGAAAAGTTTGGCTGGAATGAAAGACCAATTAATTCTGATAAAGACGAGTTTAAACCCGAGGCTAATTGGAACGGATTTGATCCACTCTACTTTAATATAGATCCTACAGAAGAGACAGTAGTGATGGCTAAAGCAGATGTTATATCAATGGATATGTCAGGAGTCGGCAATACATGGGATAAATTTATTTATCTTACTCTTCCTTACGAGTTAATTAATAAGCATATGACTAACATGCATGATAATAGTGATGTAAGTATAGCTAGAAACTTTATAAAAGAAGTAGAAGAAACTGTTGGATGGGAAGGAGATAATTGGAAAGCTGTAGAGAAAAAATATGATTACCATCACCCAGATACATCTACCTATACTGATATGTACGAAACTCATACATGCCTTAAGTGGAAACAGGATTTCGATATAAGACAGTATATTTCTATAAAGAAAAATGGTTTATTATTTCCTGTGTGCTATAATAGTATGTACCATATGTTGAGAAGAGGTACTCATAGAGCAGTTTTATTGGCTATGACTAATAGTGATGTTCCTATTTTTTTACAAGTACCTAACGAAAAACATTATAAAGTAACTACACCAGAATTTTTCGGTGGTAAAAAATTAGAAATGTGGGTTGATATTAATGATAAAAAATTAGATTTTAATTTAGTATGAAAAGTATAGGAGTAATAATACATGCAAGAAGACAAAGTACTAGATGTCCTGATAAACATTTAAGAGATTTAGGAGACGGTAATACGTTAATAGATATAGCAATTAATAATGTTAGTAAGTTAAAAAATGTTGAAGAAAAGTATTTAGCTGCTTATGATAAAGAGTTAATTGATAGAGCTGTAGGAAAAATAGACGTTTTACATAGAGATTATGCAGCAGTTGCACCAGGCAACTGTCATCACAGTATTATGTATGATCATCTAAACGCAGTTAAATCTGATTATATTATTAATTATAACCCTTGTCAACCATTTTTAAAAGTTGAGAAGCTTCAAAAAATTATTGATTGGTTTAAAAAATCTCCTTTAGAAAGTGCTATAACCGTAAAAGAAACTAAAAACTTTTTTTGGAAAAACGATGCTAGACCAGTTAACTTTAAACCTAATGATAGGTTATCAACTACAAGCGGACCTTTTTTATGGGAAGCTACTCATTCATTAGTAATGTATAAACGAACTTATATGTTAGAGAACTGGGAGCTTTTTTCTAATACTTTTTCAGACCCTTACCCTTATTTGATCGATTGGAAAGAAGAAGAGTTAGTTGATGTAGATACTGAATTAGATTTCAAATTAGTAAAATTATTATATGAAAAAGAAATACGTAATTGATATAGATGATACTATCTGTATAGAGAAAGGCCCGGTAATAAGCAGAGTACCTTACCGTGACAGAATTAAAAAAGTTAATGAGCTTTATGATAAAGGTCATACTATTATTTTCTATACTGCTAGAGGTAATAAAAGCGGTAGAGGAGAGAAGTATTATAGACCAATAACCGAAGCTCAATTAGAGTCCTGGGGAGTAAAATATCACCACTTATATTTTAAACCTTTTGATGCAGATATATTTATAGATGATAGATCTGTTCATCCAGATCAGTTTTTTGATAATGAAGATTTATAAAAATAATAAGGTAAAACATTGGTCTCCGTGTTTTGACGATCTTAAATCTTTTGATATATTAGATATTAAAGATATAAGTTTAAGGTACGACAAGGCTTATGAGTTTATTAGAAACGCAGATTATGATGACTATAGGTTACAATATGGAGCAATGAGATGGGCAGATCCGATTAAAGATAACGCTTCTATGATAGTTAAAAGACATTCTAATGATTTTAAAAACTCTAAGTTTATATACATAGAATTACCTTATCAGTTATTTGAAGATTATTTTAACACCTGGCTTTATAGAAACCCAGATCACGGTCCTACTCCTAAACCTTGGTCTGAAATAGAAAAACATATAGATAAAAATGAAGAATGGGGAAAGGAGATTGAAGCATTTAAGCATGGTTTTGTAGATGAAAAAGGTAAATGGAATGGTAAGACTGTAAGAGAGTATGAAGATGTTACTTCGTATGGAATATGGTTAACATATTTACTTTATGGTTTAGGAACACCGGTATTTAATAATGGAAATTATTTCCCTAAAAGAAATAGTCATAGAATGGCATTTTGTTATAAAAATAAAAGTGATGTACCTTTCTTTTATCCAATACAGGATAATAGTAATTTTAATTTAGAGTTTATTCCGTTTAGTTTAAATCCTGAAGTAAGCGGATATGATCATGAAGACTTTAAACCAGGTGCTGAACTTGAATACTATTTCAAGGATATTAAAAAAGCAGAAGTAAGTATAGAGAATAAAGAAATTACTTTTTATAATAAAGACAATAATAGTATAGCTAAATATATAAAATGAAACAGTTTTTTAACATAGTATTACCGATGGCAGGTAAAGGATCAAGGTTCAGAAAAAATGGATATAAAGAATCTAAACCGTTTATAGATATTAATGGACGGTATATGATTGAACATGTAATCCAGAACTTAGGAATTCAGTTTGATAGTAATTTTAAGTTTATTATTATATGTCAAAAAAGTGATTTTGATAAATATGATTTTAGTTTTATTAATAAGTTGATAGGACACGATAATGTTGAAGTTATTACTTTAGATAAAACAACAGAAGGAGCAGCTTGTACTTTACTTACCGCCAGAGAGTTTATAGATAATAAAGTCCCTCTATTAAGTTTTAACTCTGATCAAATGATTGATTATGATGCTAATGAAACTTTTAGTAGAATGAGTCTACACGATGGTGGTATGCCTTGTTTTTATGGTGAAAGCGAAGATTGGAGTTATGCTAAAACAGATAAAGATGGGTATGTACTAGAAGTAGCAGAGAAGAAAAAAATATCTAATGATGCAACAGCTGGTTACTATTATTGGAGTAGAGGATCTGACTATGTCAAATACGCAGATCAAATGATTGCTGCAAATGATAGAATAAATAACGAATTTTATGTAGCTCCAGTTTATAATTATGCTGTTAAGGATGGTAAAAAGATAGTTATTACTCATGTTGATAAAGTATATGAATTAGGAACACCTCAATGGATAGAAGAATATGCAACCGAGCATTTAAGATTTGCAAATGAAAAAGATTTCGATAGAGGTATATTTTATGAAACTCCTGAAAATGGACTTTTTGAAGTAAAATGGCCAAAAGGCAATCTTAGGTACCAATGGGAGTATAAAGATGGAATAAGAGCAGATGGTATATCTAAAAGCTGGAGACCAGATGGAAGTGTTAAGTACAAAACTTACTGGAGAGACGGTAAAGAATATAAAAGAGAATTGATTAGAAAAAAAAGAGTAGCTATATGTTTTTGGGGTCAAACTAGAACGTATAGTACTTTAGAAAATTATTATAGTTTACATCATGATAATATACAATTCGATTATTTTATAAGTACATGGGATGATTTTAAAGATAAGTCTCCATTCGATAAATGTACTAAGAAAGAATTTATAGATCCTGATGTAACTAAGTTTAAAAATCATACTGATAGAGCTACATATTTAATTCACAGAGTAAATAATTTAAAATCAAAATATGAATTAGATAATGGATTTGTATACGATTATATATTATGGACTAGAAGTGAAATATTATTTCAGAATGATCAACTACTTAATTTTATAGTAAGTAAGTTAGATTTTACTAAATACGATGAACCTAATCATACACCTTTTGAAGTAAATACCTTAACTGAATTAAGAGTAGAACCAGATCCAAACGATAGTAATGAAGTAGTAGATAGAATAGATGCTGATTACTCCTTTTTTGGTACATCTTTAGCATTCGATTTATACTCTTCAATATGGAAGTACTACTTTAAGAGTTATAAATGTGATAATTTAGTTCAAAAAGGATTTGGAGGACATCATGCTCATGCGTTAGCTATCAAAAAATTTAATCTAGAACATAAACTTACTGGTAAAATTGCTCACAAAGGTCAATTTTTTAAATTGCAAAAGAAAGAAGTATGACAAAACCTATAACATATGCTTATTTAGAGACTACAAACTACTGTAATCTTCAATGTTCATTCTGTAATAGACACGAAGTAATAGGAGCATTACAACATATGCCTTTATCTAAGTTTAGAAAAATGTTGGAAGGACTTAAACACCATCCTATTAATGAAGCTAAACTTATGGGAATGGGAGAACCAATGCTTCACCCTCAATTTGATGAAATATGTAAAACTTTCAAAGAGTTTTTTCCTGATGCATTTTTAATAGTAGCAACAAACTGTCAATATCCTATAAAACCTCATACTAAAATGGGTATCAAATTCCAGAATTGTATGAAGTATATAGATTTACTATATTTTAGTATAGACGGATATAAGGAATCTTACGAAAGAGATAGATCACCTGCTAAATGGGGAAAATTAATATCGTTTTTAGATAACTTCCAGTATATGGATAGACATAAGTGTAGAGTTACCTGTAACTACGTAGTAAATCCACAAAATGTTTACGATATTCCGTTGATACAGGAAAGAATAGTAGAGACTTATGGGTTAGAAGAGTTAAGATTAAACATAGCACAAGATTGGTCTGAAGATAAATCTATGCCTGGTGGCTATTCTGAAAAAGATTTACTATATTTAAAGAATAACTGGAAGGATAGTATAAAAGGAAAATCCGATTGGGAATTCCCAGATTGCTTCTGGGTAAAGAATGGTATATATACTACAGTTGAAGGACACATTAAAATGTGCTGTCTTAATACTGGAGCTAAACCTTTCGGAAATTTATTTGAAAATACCATAGATGAAATTAGACAGAGTGAAGATTACTTAAATGTAAAAAATGGGTGCTCATCGAACAAACCCACTTCTCATTGTAAAAACTGTTCGTATAAAGAGTTAACACCTATGTTATCTTTAATTAGAAATTAAGTTATGGAAAAAATAAAATTTAACACAAGATCAGAAAAAATATTAGTAACCGCAGGATGCTCTCATACACAAGGATCTGCTTTTCTTAAATCTAATTACTTTAATTCTAAAACAGGTATAAGAAATAAAAAAGGAGAAAAGCTATATGAATTTGCATCTTATAAACTTAAACAAAAATACGGTAAAGAATTTACAACATCAGAATGGTTATCTAAAAATTTAACCTGGGGCGGTAAATTAGCTAAAATACTTAAAACCGATAATGTTTATAATTTTGGTTTAGGAGGACTTGGTATAGATGGAGTTTGTAGGTCTATATACAATTACACAAAAGATATTGTTTCTTTAAAAGACCATCTCTTTGTAATTCAAGTACCATCTCCTGATAGACAAGAGATAATAGCTAACGAATACAAGGTACACCAAAGAGTAAATGATCAACTTGTTGAAGATAAATGGGGGTTAACTAATATTAAGCATTATGCGAATCTATATGGAGATAAATTCGGTTTTGCTAATGATCAAGATTTTAAAAAAGAATATTACTTAAGACATTATAATGCTAAATTTGTCCAATCAATATCTTTAAAGCAATTAGTATTACTACAGCAGTATATTGAAAGTAAAGGAGGGCATGTAAGAATGTTTATTAAACCTTTTACTAATCTTATACCTTTAGAAATAAGCGATGAAGAAGAATATGGTAAGTTATACCATAATTATGAAGGTATATCATTTCATAGTGAAGAAATAAAACACTTATCATTTAAAGAGATATATGATACACTAAATATTATTAATTTACAAGATTTAGCAAAATATAGAATTAAAGCTAAATGTCAGAAACAATGGACGTTACATAGCGACGGTACTTTAATAGGAGATCATCATTACAACGAATTAGGTAATCAAGCACTAGCTCAATGTATCTATAATAATTTTGAAAATAAAGAACTTCCTTACGTTTACCAAAATACTGAAAAAAAAGAAGGTAAGGAGGTACTAGGTAAATCTTTATTTTAATGAAAAGCTATTTAAAAAATATTATAAGAAAAGTAGGACAGGAAGATAAAAGTAAGTACGAAATTAATCTTACTCAAAACGAAAGAAATAGTAGTTTACCTGAAACCCTATTTAACAAGTTTAAGGATAGTATAACTGAAAAAGACTTATTCTTTTACCCTAATACATCTATTCTAAAAGAGAAAATTAGTGATTACCACGGACTACAGCCTGATAATATTATGCTTACCCCAGGTTCAGATATTGGTATAAAAACCTTATTTGAAGTATTTGATGTTAAAGATAAAAACATTATAAGTACTAATTTTTGTTTTCCTATGTACGATGTATATAGCAGACTTTATCAAACTGAATTAAGAAAAGCCAGATATACTAATACTACGTTTAATATAAGAAACCTATATGATAAAATTGATAAAGATACACAGTTTATCATATTAGCTAACCCTAATTCCCCAGTAGGCGACTATTATGACTTTAAAAAAATAGAAAAGCTTTTAGATACAGGTATTTACGTAATAATAGATGAAGCATATCAAGAATTTACTGGGAAAGAAAGTTTTGTTTCGAAAGTTAATAAGTATAAAAATTTAATTGTATTAAAAACTTTTTCAAAAGCTTATGGAGCTGCTGGATGCAGAGTTGGTTATATTGCAAGTCATAAAGATAATATTGATATAATAAGTAAATTTAGATTTATGTACGAGGTTTCTAGTATAGGGATGAAGTATGCTGAATTTATTTTAGATAATATTGATTACTTTAATAGATATATAGATAAAACTATTGAATTAAAAAATAAGACGATAAAAAAACTTTCTATGAAAACTATTAAACTTATAGATACTTCAGCAAGTTGGTTTTTTATAGAGACTAGTCGTAAAATAGAAAGAATATTTGATAAAAATAAAGTAAGTTATAGATTTTGTGAACTACCGGTTAAAGGTAAATTTATAAAAGTTAACTATGATTTAATTTTAAAAGATTCTCAACTTATAAAAGATTTACTTAATGTATAATTATAGTGAAAAGAGTAAGGAGATTATGGAATACGTTCTCAAAGAGAGTGATGTATACCATATAACTGAATTACCTATTAGTTTTGCAGCTTTAGATGTTAGTTGCCAAAAAAATGATCCTGGTTTTCTTTCATTTCAGTGGTTATACGATAGATTAGGTTTTTTTAATGGAATAATTACATACAATTCATTTATTAAAAGAATATTAGAGTTTCAACAATATGGAGACTACTTAAAATCTTTAAGACAGAGGTTTAATATAACTCATGAAATGATTAACTGCAACCTTGACAGCAACCTTCCAGTACATATATCAGTTTCTAAAAGAAAAGATTCATCTGAAGAAATAGAATTAGACCTAAATTTAACCTCAGCCAAAGAATTTGCAGTTACTATACATCCTGGTCAAACAAGGGCACAAGGTAGTGTGTTTTTAAGAGATCCACTTAAAAATGTTATTTTATATATTAATAAGGAACAAAAGATAAAATTAAAAGATTATAGTTTTATAAAAAAAATAGAAACTATAGAAGATTTACTACCAATATATAAGGTTGATAACACATTAAGTACTAATAAAACCGGTACTATAGATTTTTATATGCCTGGTAGAGAGCATATTAAAGATATAAATAAAGGTTTAAAAAAACATATTCAAAATAATACTCATATTTTAAAAGCAAATGGTATATATTCTGAAAATGAAAAAAAGGAAAAGATTAGTCTACATTCTAGTACGCTTTATTTACCTAAAACATTTACTACAATGAATAGTTTTAGTAGAATATTTTTTAATAACGATATAAACCTATATACTAATAATAAAGAAGAAGTAAAAGGTATTATAGAACAAGGAAGAATGCAAATTTTATCTAGGGTAGTGAAAGATGAATATGGTATAAAGTACTTTTTAGATGCTACAAGAACAGCATCTCAAGACTTAAAAGAACCTGAACTAAATGGAGGTACAACTTGGGGGAGATGGGCTTCTTTAGGTAAACGTAATCATGATTTTATTCATCATAACTTAACCAATGAAGAAAGTATAATATCAGAAGTAGCGAACGTAATAATTGGACTAGAAGGTAAACCAAAACAAAAATTTTCTGGATTCATTTTACGTACTCCATTTGAAACTAAAATAGACGATTTTAAAGGAATGGTAAAGCTTAATGATTATCGAGGATTTTGTATTACTTTAGATACTAAGAAACTTAAAAAGGGTATTAATAGAGATATATACGAACTTTTTTTCTGTATTCCTTCTACTTTTTCAATCGCAAAAACTAAAAACAATAGTATATCTATAATTAACTGTGAACATGAATACTGGAAAACAGAGCAAAATTATAAGGAGTATATTATAAATAATGAATTTTTTCAAGAATGGCAACAATAGGTTTTTTAACTCCATATAAGCATCTTCCTAATTTTTGCAAATCTATCAAAGGTAGGTTTAAAGATTTAAATTTAAGAGACATAAAGAGAAATGATATCAAAATATTTCAAGGAATCGATTATTTATTTGCTGCTCCGAATTATTTAAATTATATTTTAGAAGAAGAAGATATTGAAGGTATGAATTTAAAAGGTATTATTTCTCCATCAACAGGTATAAATCATATCAATATAACATCTAAACCAGTATACAGCATAAAAAATGACTCTATACTTGAAGAAATAACTTCGACTGCTGAACATAATTTATTTTTAATACTATCATTAGTAAGAAACTCTAATAAAATAGAAGAACTCAGTACTAAGACTTTAGGTATTTTAGGGTATGGAAGATTAGGAAAAATGCTATATAGTATATGTGAAAATATATTTAAGGATATAAAAATTAGTGATGATAGCTACACAGATGATGATTTTTTTGAAAAAACTGATATTTTAAGTATTAATATAAACTTAGAAGATAGAAATATAGATTATATTAATAAAGAATATATTAATAAATTTAAAAAAAATATTCTGATTGTGAATACTGCTAGAGGAGAAGTTGTTAATGAAGATGATATATTAGATACTATTACCGAAGGAAAAGTATTAGGCTACGGTACTGATGTAATAAAAGAAGAACATACACCTAAAGCAACTAATTTAAAAATAACATCAGACCCTAGGATTATTAGAACTCCTCATGTAGGAGGTACAGCAATTAGTGCTCAAGAAAAAGCATATAGTAGGGTAATAGAAAAAATAGATAAAATATGACTAATCAACAACGTATAACATTTGATTTTATTTTTAATAGTATAAATTATAATCTATACAAAACAATAATAGGTAGAGACGGAAAGTATTTTTCAGCTATAAGTCATATAATAGCGAATAAACCTAAACTAATTTTAGAATATGGAGGAGGTCAGAGTACATTTATTTTAAGTACATTACTAAAAGAGTTGAATTACGGCGGTAAAATAATAAGTTTCGAAGATTCAAAAGAGTATTATAATGAACATGTAACTGAAGGATATAATGTTGACAATAATATAATTTATACTCCCCACTGTAAAATAGACGAAAAATATTTTACATATATACATGATTTAGAACCTTACAAAGATGTAGACTTTATTATAATAGATGGACCAGATAATAGAATTAGTAAAACCAATGTAACTTTAAACCTAGAATTATTTGTTGATTATTTAGACAAAGAAATACCTTATTTTATGGATGGAAGAGGAGGTTCTGTAGACTATTATAAGAAAATAAAAGGATATAAACTAGAAGTAGTTGATATAAAAAGAGAACAAACATTTCAAGGACTGTTAAAAGAATATAATGAAAATAATATCTGAGCTTTGCCAAAACCATAATGGAGATAGAGCTATTCTTGAGTCTATGATAGAATATGCTGCTTGTGATAGTGATATACTAAAAATACAATCAATCAAAGCAGATACGCTTTCTAAGAGAGAAGAGTATGAGAACTTTAGACCATATAAAGAAGAGTATAAAAGGTTAAAAGGAATTGAACTATCATGGGAAGATGAAAAGTTTTTTATTGATAAATGTAAAGAACATGATGTAGAATCTATGACTACGTTATTTACACCTAATCATACAGAATACTTTAATTCTTTAGGGTACGATAATTTAAAACTATCTGGGTATTCTATCCCAGCATTTGATTATGGTAAAAAGTTAAAAGATTTAAACTTCAAAACTCTTTTCTTTTCGGCATCAAGTTTAACTTTAAAAGAAATTGGTAAAACAATAGCTAATCTAAAAAAAATGGATATAGATTTTTATCTTTTAGGATGTACATGCGTGTACCCTACTCCCTTAGAAAAAGCTAATCTACAAAATATAGATTTTTATAAATTCTACTTTGCCTTAGATAAGATTGGATATAGTGATCATTCTAATCCTCATGAAGATAATTTACTTACTGCTAAACTAGCTATATTTCAAGGTATAGATGTATTAGAAAGGCATTTTACAGTCTTAGAAATAGATGAAACTAGAGATGGAAAAGTTTCAATGACCCCTTCAATGTTATCTGAGTTAAGAAGGTTTAGTAATTTAACTATTTCTGAGCAATATGAAGAACTTAATGAGTTTAACGAACAGCAAATTTTTAACCATAAATACTATAGAGGAAGATTCGAATGATTTTACTATGCAACGGAGATAGCTGGACTGGAGGAGTTGCTCCATCCCAAGATTATAATTTAGATAATACTAAGACTTTAGATTGGTATGATATAATACCTAATTTTGGCTTTGCGCACAAGATTGATAAACCTAGGTCTAAAAGTAACTATAAGTATTACGATTCCTCTGTGTGGCCTAAAGTACTAGGTAAAAATTTAAACTTAGAAACTTGGAATGCTGGTAGAGCTGGAACAGGTAATCAAAGCATAGCATCCAGAACCATTACCAGTGTAGAGTATTTAAAGAAACTAGGTAAAAAAGATATTTTTGTAGTAGTATGCTGGTCTAGTAAGTATAGAGTTCATATATTAGAATATAGTCCTAAATTGAAAAAGTACGGTCCACATAATGTTAGACCCCAATATCAAGATGGTCATGCTTTTAAAGTACTAAATAAAGAGATTAACGAACATATATTTGTAAATGATTGGATAGAAAATATACTTTTACTACAAAATTATTTAAAAGTAAATAATATAAAATACTTATTTTTTAATGCATTTGATCATCCTGTTATTACTAAAGATAATACTCTTGGTCACTTAATTGATAATAAAGACTGGGTAAATAATACTATAGAAGAAAGTCATTTCAAAAATTTTATATCTAATAAATATAACACCTCATGGGATACTGATAATAAGTACTTTACACTCAGTCATCCTCAAGACATATCACATAAAGCTTGGGGTGAATACTTAGTTGATTATATAGTAAAAAGTAAACTATGAAAAAAGTAATAAATTTAATTATATTTGATTTAGATGGAGTTTTAGTAGAAGCTAAAAATTTACATTTCCAAGCTTTAAATGAAGCACTATCCGAGATAAACCCGGGGTACAAAATAGATTGGAGTGAACACTTAAATAAGTACGATGGGTTAAAGACCTATCAAAAATTAAATCTTCTTTCAGAAGAAAAAGGTTTACCTAAAGAAGTACATAATAAAGTATGGGAAAGAAAACAACATCTTACCCTCAGTAAATTAAGTACTTTAGAAGAAAACAAAGATTTGATAGAAACTTTTGTACAGTTATATAATGAAGGTTATAAATTAGCAGTTTGTTCTAACTCTATTAGAAGAACATGTTTAACGGTATTATCAAAATTAGGACTAATAGAATATTTAGATTTAATTATATCTAATGAAGATGTAAAAAATAGCAAACCGCATCCTGAAATGTATTGGAAGGCAATATCTATGATGAGCTGTCTACCCGAGGAAACATTAATTATAGAAGATTCACCATATGGGTTATTAGCAGCAGCCCGCTCTAAGTCTTATATATTACGAGTTAAAAATCCTACAGAAGTTACATACAGTAGTGTAAATAAAAAATTAAATGAAATAAACATGGGAAAACAACAAGTTACACCAGCATGGAGAGATCAAAACTTAAACGTTCTTATTCCTATGGCTGGAGCAGGTAGTAGATTTGAACAAGCAGGGTATACATTTCCTAAACCTTTAATAGATGTAAAAGGAAGACCTATGATTCAAGTAGTAACTGATAATTTAAATATAAAAGCTAACTATATTTACGTAGTTCAAAAAGAACATAGAAAAAAATATAATTTAGATACTCTACTAAACCTTATAACACCGGGGTGTAAAATAGTAGAAACAGAAGGAGTAACTGAAGGTGCAGCATGTACTGCATTATTAGCTAAAGATTATATAAATAATAATGATCCACTATTCTTTGCCAACTCAGATCAGTTTGTAGAATGGGACTCTAATGAGTTTTTATATAAAATGAATGAAACTGAAGCAGATGGAGGTATGGTAACATTTAAAGCTACTCATCCTAAATGGTCATTTGCTAAATTAAATGATGAAGGCCTGGTAACTGAAGTAGCAGAAAAAAATCCTATATCAGATATTGCTACTGTTGGGTATTACTACTGGAAAAACGGCTCTGATTTTGTTAAATATGCTGAACAAATGATCAATAATAATATAAGAGTTAATAATGAGTTTTATGTATGCCCAGTATTTAACGAAGCTATAAAAGATAATAAAAAAATAAGAACTTATAATATTGAAAAGATGTGGGGGTTAGGTACTCCTGAAGATTTAAAGTATTATATAGAAAATTATAAATGATACTAATATCACATAGAGGAAATATTGACGGACCAAATCCTGAAAATGAAAATAAACCTTCTTATATATTTGACGCTATAGTTAAAGGATATGAGGTTGAAGTTGATTTTTGGTTTTCTAATAATAAATTTTACTTAGGTCATGATAAACCTCAGTATGGTATACCTATAGAATGGCTAGAAAATAACTATAGAAAATTATGGATACATTGTAAAAATGTAGATGCTATAAATAAATTACATGAATTAGATAGAGGAGGTTTTTATTTAAATTATTTTTGGCACGAAAATGATAAAGTAACCTTAACATCACAAGGGTACCTTTGGGCTTACCCAGGTGTAGACTGTCCTAATGGAATATCTGTTATGCCAGAATTAGCAAAAGATTTTAAACTTAAAAATGTACTAGGTATTTGTAGTGATTATATTATAAATTATGAATAAAATAAAATTAAAAAAAGAGCATTTATTAGAGGTAGAAGAACTATCTAAAATGAGAGCTAATCTTAAGAATGAATTAGCATCTGTACAAGCTACTGAAATAGAATTAGAAAATTCAAAAGACGTTGCACGGGTTAATTATAATAAGGTTAAAGCCTATGAAATAGAATTAGGTAAAAAATTAACCAATATATACGGTAACGGACGAATGAATTTAGATACTAAAGAATTTATTTCAGAATAGTATAATTTTCACCTATCTTCTGTATATTTATATATGTGAATAAAGACCATTATATTTAAAATGGTTTCGATTTTCCTTATATATTTATAATAGACGAAATATAAACTTAACCGAACATGGCAGAAACAATTATCTCCCCAGGTGTTTTTCAAAGAGAAAACGATATCTCTTTTATTAACCCAGCACCAGTTGAAGTAGGAGCGGCAATACTTGGACCAACCGTAAAGGGACCTGTTGAGATTCCTACGGCTGTAACTTCTTATAACCAATACGTAAGACTATTTGGTGATACATTTGACAATGGATCAGCAAAAGATGAATATTTAACTTCTATGGCTGTTAAAAGTTACTTTAGCCAAGGAGGTGATACAGTATTAATTACAAGAATAGTATCAGCATCCAATACATGGACAAATGCTGCAAATACTCACATTTCATCATCTAAGAATGCAAGTGTACAACCATTCACTTTAGCATCATTAGGAAAAGGAAAAATATACAATGCAGGTACAGGATCTGGCGATGCATTAAATCCAAAAGCAAACTATGTAAATTCTGATAATTCATTAGTTAGCGGATCAAAAGATAACCTTAGATGGGAAATTACAAATAAAAACGAAACTAAAGGTACATTTACTCTTTCAATTAGAAGAGGTAATGATAGCCACAATAACAAAGTAGTATTAGAAACATTTAATAATATTTCATTAGATCCTAATAGTGAAAATTATATAGAGAAAGTAGTTGGTACTCAGAATTCAGCAATATCTGCTGACGCTACTCAAGTTACTACTACAGGTGATTATGTTAATAAATCAAATTTTGTTAGAATATCAGCAGTAAATAGTAAGACATTAAATTACTTATCAACAGATGGTACAACAGTACAATCATCTTCTGCTGGAGTAGGATTTAAAGATTTACTTCCAATAGCTACTTCAGGATCATTTTATAATGCAGTTGGTCTAACAGCAATTGCATCAGCATCGTTAAACTTATATCAAAATATAAGTACAGCGACTCAAGGTCTTGTAGCAACTGATTATAATAACGTAATTACTTTATTAGGTAATAAAGACGATTATAAATTTAATGTAATATCTACACCAGGTTTATTTAAAAATAACCACTCAACACAAGTCGATAATGTTATATCATTAGCAGAGAGCAGAGGAGACTGTATCGCAGTAGTAGATTTATATCCTCACGGAGCTTCAGTATCAAACGTAACAGGACAAGCAGATGTATTAAATTCATCTTATGCAGCAGCATACTGGCCTTGGTTACAGACTCAATCAGGTACTGGTAAGAACGTATTCGTTCCAGCATCAGTATTTATCCCAGGAGTATATGCATTTACAGATGGAGCAGCAGCACCATGGTTTGCACCTGCAGGATTAGTAAGAGGAGGAATTGTTGGAGTAATTCAAGCAGAAAGAAAGCTTTCTAGATCTCAAAGAGATACATTATATGACGCTAAAGTAAACCCAATAGCTACTTTCCCTGGATCAGGTATAGCAGTATTTGGTCAAAAGACTTTACAGACTAAAGCATCAGCTTTAGATAGAGTAAACGTTAGAAGGCTATTAATCGAGCTTAAAGAGTTTATTGGTAATCAAGCTCAAAATTTAGTATTTGAACAAAATACTATAGCAACAAGAAATAAATTCTTAGCAGCTGTTAATCCATTCTTAGACTCAGTAGTACAGAGACAAGGTCTTTACGCTTTTAAAGTTGTAATGGATGATTCAAACAATACTGCTGACGTAGTAGATAGAAACCAGTTAGTAGGTCAGATATTTATCCAACCAGCTAAAACAGCAGAATTTATAGTACTAGACTTTACAGTAGAACCTACAGGAGCTACTTTTGGTCAATAATTTAAAGAATATAGATATTTATAATAAATAAAGAACATGGCAATACTAGACGCAAACGATATAATGTTTAGAGCTTTTGAACCAAAGGTTCAGAATAGATTTGTATTAAACATTGATACTATCCCAGCCTTTATGGTGAAGAACGTAAAAGCTCCAACTTTTACAGATAATGTACTAAAGCTTGACCATATTAACTCTTATAGAAAAATTAGAGGAAAAAGAGAGTGGGATGATATAACAATGGTATTATATGATCCAATTACTCCTTCTGGAGCTCAAGCAGTAATGGAGTGGGCTAGACTTTCTTATGAGTCAGTAACTGGTAGAGCAGGTTATTCTGATTTTTACAAAAAAGATTTAACTCTTAATGTCTTAGGACCAGTAGGTGATATAATTGGAGAGTGGGTAATCAAAGGAGCATTTTTAACAAATGGAGACTTTGGTCAATACGATTGGGCATCTGATGAAGTAGTTGATTTATCAATTACAGTAGCAATGGATTATTGTATACTAAATTACTAAGAATCACACATACATTTTAAATTAACCCAGCAAGTCTGGGTTTTTTTATGTAAAATAGTTGTTTTCAAAATATTTTTTCACTATATTTATTATAGAACAGGTTTTAACTAAATAAAATTTATGGAATCAAAGTTTAAAATCCCTACAGAAACGGTAGA
>Ga0209756_1000191_pt1 | contig 59505 bp, 41 predicted proteins | sample ETNvirenome_6_85_FD_184071 | JGI IMG/M metagenome (GOLD analysis project Ga0209756, IMG submission 184071) | Marine viral communities from the Pacific Ocean - ETNP_6_85 (SPAdes) (version 3) | ecosystem: Environmental > Aquatic > Marine > Oceanic | place: Pacific Ocean | collected 2013-06-19 | reverse complement strand
ACCACGAATCCCCTCGCCGCGGCGAAACCTTTGTGACGCGCAAGATTACTATGGCCGCCGCACGAATTAAACTTGGATTACAGAAAGAATTGTACCTTGGAAACCTGGATGCTCGACGTGATTGGGGTTTTGCCGGGGATTACGTGGAAGCTATGTGGTTAATGCTTCAACAAGAAAAGCCAGATGATTATGTTATTGCTACCGGCGAATCTCATACAGTTAGAGAGTTTTTAGGATGCGTGTTTGACCGCGCCGGCCTTGGTAATCCGGATAAATATGTGAAGATAGATGCAAGATATTTTAGGCCTCATGAAGTTCCCTATTTATTGGGCGATACTTCGAAAGTAAAAAGCCAATTAAATTGGGAGCCTACAGTTGATTTTGAGGAATTGGCCGGCATGATGTATGATGCAGATTTAGAAGAGGTGAATAAAAATGGCTAGAATATTTAATGGCATCGATGGATGTTTTAGAAAGGAGAGAAAAAATGAAATTGTCTAATCAAGCCCTAGGGGCACTAATGATGACACTGCAGAAGTGTCTCATGGAGGAAACAGACATTGTGCCACTTTTACAAGCAACCGAATGGGAGCTTGATAGTGATGGTAATTTATTCGTGACGAACCCTCCCGTGGTTAGTTTTGAGGATACCGAAGTGGATAATGTAACAGATTTTGTTAACGAAGTGTTGACTGAAGAAAACTAATGCCACGTTATGCTTACAGTTGTAGTGCGTGCGGCGTTGAGTTCTTGACAATGCATTCCGCAGATGATGTGCTGGAGGAGTGTAAAGAGTGCGACAGTACTGATACTTTAACTAAGCTTTTAACTAGGCCGTCTTATGGAAAAAGGCAGGCAATCCATAAGATAGGCCAAGTTACAGAAGATTTTATCAAAGAGGCTCGCGAAGAACTAAAAAAGCAGCAAGAGGAACTTGACAAGCAACGATGATGTGGATTATACTCGCTCTTACTGGCTCGGTGATACTGAACATACTTTTAGTTTGGTATATCAGCAACGTATTATCGAAACTCCTTTATACATCAGATAATATTGGAGATTTATATATTGCATTTCGTATGTTTGAAGACTTTATTACTTCTTTATATGATATGCAAATGTTTTATGGCGAACCAATAATTGAAGAGCTAATAACCAAAACGAAGCTGGTCATAGAGGAGCTAGAAAGATTTGAAGATATATATTCTCTCACGACAGACATAGAGCCGCTAGAGGAGGAAATGAAATATGACAGAAGTACAGTTGAAGAAGAAACGCAAGAGGCGTAAGAGAAAGAAAAATTATTATTTCACACAAGTACACGAAGATGCGATTATAGAATATGCCAAGATAACTTGTAATAAAAGACGAACTGTATTATATATAGAGTTTATCCGGCCGGCCTTTGATGAGATGGTTAATAAGATAATATTTACTTATCGATTTACAACGCTTCCCAATATAGATTCTTTGCGGCAGGAGTGCAAGGTTTGGCTCACTACTATATTAGACAAATACGATCCGAGCAAGGGCTCAAAGGCCTTCTCTTATTTCAGCGTAGTAACAAAGAACTGGTTTATTCACAAGGTAAAACAGAATGCGCGCCGCAATAAAAAAGAGATTTTTATTGAGGACATGATTAATCAGCTCGATGAAGAGGTGATTTCAAAAGAAAAACAGTACGATGAAGTAAGAGAACAACAAGAATTCTGGAATAGCTTTTTTGCTGAGTTGGCCAGCTGGGAAGGTGATATGCTCAAGGATAATGAAAAGAAAGTTCTTGAGGCTGTTAAAATTATATTTGAGTCATCAAACGATATCGATATTTTTAATAAAAAAGCTATTTACTTATACTTACGGGAGATTACAGGCCTTAACACAAAACAGGTTGTTAATAATTTGAACAAGCTTCGTAAAAAATATAAGGCATTTAAAAACAAATGGGAAAGCGGCGAAATATAGAAGAATACATTGATGAGGCAACGCGCAACATCAAGGAAGATCGTGCGCTAGCCAAGTCACTTCTTTTGGATGCGATGACAGATATGAAAGGCAGCGACGTCGCAAGACGCGAACTTGGCTCGATAGCGGCCAAATATGTCGAAAACCTGCAGCGCTCAAATGAACAAATGGTTAAGTTAACCGCGTTGCTACAAAAGCAGCACGGCACTGTTGCTGGCTTATCAGAAGAGGACAAAGAAGACCTTTATGATATGCTCAACAAGGAAGAAGGCTAGTGGCTTACACAAAGGTTAGTGATATTAAATTTGGAGATATAAATAGCAGCTATCTCGAAGCCGCAGTTGACCAGGCCCAAGCTGTCGGCGCGACCGACCCTCGTCGGTCTAACCCGCTCCTTCTCACAGGCCGTGCTATTAGCGAGGTGATCAGCCCCGACATATCTAAGGGAACTGTCAGCCCAAGGCCTCAGTTATGCATGATATTGAGTTCACAAGCCAACAAAAATCCTTCTCGTTGTGATGATGCCGAGGCCGTCAGAGCGGCCTATTCGCAGGATGCATCCGACGGGGACCAAAAATATTATACATATAAGGTTTTTATAGACATCTATCACGGGGCAATGGAACCTCCCGAAAGTGTCAGCAAGCGCAAAGGTAAGCACCATGGCCGTACGGGGCTTATGAAGGAAGGGATTCCACTACCAGGCTCTTTCTTGGAAGCAGTGGCGCCTCCCAATGGCCAAATAGTGCGTTTTGAGGGCGATCCGAGCAAAAGCGGATGTGTAGTTCTTGCAGAAGTGACCAACAAACAGATCTTATTACCAGGCGGCAAAATCGATAGGAGCTTCAGAGACGCCATGGCCCCAAGATTTGGTATGGGAATCCAACCAAAGCCGCAGAAAGCGAGACCAGGCGATGTAACATTTTTTACAAAACTGCAGGATAGCCCTCATTTCTCCGGCTTTTCTGAAGAATTCCTCGCCGGCTTGGCCGCTAATGCAAAGAAAGAATCCGGATACGATGTTTCGGCCGCCGGCGATACACGTAAGGCGCCAGATCCAAAGAATCATGCGATGCTCGTGGGCGGAGAATGGACTTGTTCGTTTGGATATTGGCAGTTAAACGTTTGTTCAGAGACCGGCGGCGGCGGCTCATTCGCCAAGGCTTTTAATCTTTACGGTACCGATCAAAAAGAAGAGCTTTATGAAGCGATCACCGATGAAAACAAACAATTTGCTTGGATAGCCGGCGAAATGAAAAGACTATTTGGCAGTGGTGTGAGCAGCGGCGGCACCGCGAAAAATTGGGGCGAACAAATAGCTATAAAGTTTGAAAGATGTAAACACTGCGGCGCCGGCGACTCTTCAACAATCGAGAGGGGCGATTTGGCAGAGAAAATACACGACCTCGTAACCTCCTGGAACCCTGACGAGGACGCGTCTGTTGCCGAGACAACTTCTGCGGAGGATAGTCCATATGGCTGATCCTACAGACCCCTACGACCCGCAACAACAAATGGGTCGCGACTTAGCCGGCAAGGAGAGCCGAGCCCGGGCCCGCCAGGCCCAGCAGGCCGAAGAAGATTATGCCAAAGCAGCAAAGATGGAAACCGAATCAGGTGTTTTTGGCAAGAAGAAACGCCCCACGGATCGCTCGGCCGGTAATCAAAAAAGCCCAATCACCCGGCCGGCATCCCCAGAAACCCAGGAGTGGCTGGATTCATTAGACCCCCTAGATACTTTCGGCGGCGGCGGAACAAAGCGCCCCCCCACTGATGTACCGAACTTTATAGCATGTGAATCAGAAGATGTTATACAGAATGGAAATGCCTGGATCGTTTTAGGGGGTGACCGCCCGGGCAATATTGGAACCGGCGCTGGAGGGGCCGGAGATACACACTCTTATGCTATCGACTTGGTAGCCGGCCGCATGGGAGCGAGAGCGGCCAAAAAAGATAAAAAGAATGAGGTTATTTATGTAAACCCCAGCTTTACTTTGGATGCGGCTAGGGTTTATATCTCACAAAAATCTGATATTGATCATTATTTGAAGCTAGATGAGGGAATATGCTCGACCACTTGGACGCGTCCGGCTTCGTGTGTAGCAGTTAAAGCTGATGTGATTCGACTTGTAAGTCGCGAAGATATTAAGCTGGTAACGGGCACAGACAGGGAAAACGCCCAAGGTGGCACCACGGACATTAACTACGGCATACATCTTGTTGCACAAAACGATCCTGAGAATCTGCAACCCATGGTGTTGGGTGATTACCTTGTAGAAGCGTTGCAAAAAGTATACACACAAATAAAAAACAACAGGGAGATACTTCACACTTTTCTACTTCATCAAAAAGACTTTAATCGAGAACTTCTCCATCATTCACATTTTGGACCAGTTATTGGATGGACATCCCTATCTCCAACTGCTGCCAAGGCGGGAATAGAGAATCTGATAAAATTGGTAACACAGGCTGAAACTCAGCTTTATGGGCAAATGCAAGCTGATGAAACTCAAAAAGTCGACGAACTGATCGCCGGCGGTGCAAAGTTTATTTTGAGTCCGCTGAACAAAACCAACTAGAATATTATGGGCAATACAACACTTATTACTGACTGGATCAATAAACCCCCAAACATTCCTTTTGATTTTGTGAGGCCCGTATTGGATTCTGAAGGGAATCCCGTAACGCCCCTAGAGACCGAGAGTGTCAGTGGCATAGTAATAGTTGCGCCGTGGGCGGATAACCCGCCGACATTGACCACCGAACAAGAAAATCAAATAATAGATCTGGCTTTTAATGGATTCATGAAATATTACTACCCCACAAGGTGGTATATAATCAATAACCCAGACCGGTATTTGGAAAACAATCCTACGATGAACACCGGCACTCATCTGCCTTCCTGGTATCCGGCAACTCCGGCTGAGTGGGCCCGGAGTTTGAATTCAACATTACGAAGTACTCTTACCGGCGGCTGGAGCACCGGCTCCAGGCCTCTTGTAATAGAAGACTGGAAGATGCCTAATCGACCAGGGTCTCGCCTTCGCGTGTTGGTGATAATCGATAAGAACAAATTCGAAGCGCGCAGTAGTGTTGGAGCAGTTACGGAGTTTGGTATTCCACCGACGCCGGTACCGTACTCGTCGATTTGGACTGATTGGCCTCAGATATCTAATGATGAAATCATACTTAGGAATTTAGTACGGTGCCCTGACGACCCGGGCTTTGCTGAGCAGTTGCGCCGCGTTCGCGATGCCGTACCCACCTGGGCATCCGATCGCTGTATACCAATCCAGTATGACGAAGAGCCAGTGAGGCCCCTGGCTAAATCAGATATTCCTTTTTTTCCAGAGGTAATAGATTTTTGGAACATACAACAAAATATTTTGATGAACTCCACGGGCAATCGCGCTCTTACTTTTTCCTGGTCCAAAGTCAACCAACAGTTGCAGATAATTAAAACTCTTTTTACAAAATATCATAATCAAGCGCGCTTTTTTGATGGACAAGTGGTTCCTGGTATCGATTTTGAAGCTCAATTCCGCACATTGGCAGATCTTGTTGGGCGCATTGGCGAGCTTTTAAAATTAAACGGCTACGTCATGCCCGGCAAGCCAGAGGATGAGGTTACAATTTGGGTTAACGCGGACTATCAAATTACAGCTATAGGTTATTTGCAGCCCGACGAAAGCCTCAACATGCAGCCGGTTAAGGTGGGGTATCTCCCTTATAGCATTGTGGAACCGTTTTCGGATTTTCAATCGATTGTCTATTTGACCCGATGGAATGAGCTTTTAAGACTTGTTGCTAAGCCCCCCGGAAGACAGTACGAGGTATTTATAAATTTTATAGAGGATTATGCCAACTCTCATTTGAGAACATATGAGATTAATTACTGCGGCCCTGCTCACAGCCCCCAGGCTCGCTCCGAGATAGAAGCAGCGAATGATCTATTAATCTTTGGCCCAGGCCCGGTGGGGCAATTAGTTAAAAAGCACGGCTATATGAGCCCAGATGATGATCGACTGCATCTAAGCTTCCCCGGCCTAGACATTCAAAATAGAACGTTACAAGATATCTCTAACAGAAGGCTTATGTTAAATGACCAGGCCGCGAAAGATGAAGAGAAAGCCGAAGATGTCGTAAAAACTGTGATGAATAAGCTGCGGGAGATAAAAAATTCCGAAGAAATGACGATTATCAAAGACGTACTGCATAAGGTAGGTATTGATAGATTAATCATAGAGGCAATTAGGTGTCTAACTCTTAACTCATCTTTTAACCCAAGCGGGATGCTGTCGGATATACGAGATCTTGTTTCTACCACTAGCGAACTTTTTGCCGGCCGCAAGCGACCAATGCAGTTTAACTTTCCAGAAATAACTGTTGACATCCCGGTATTTTCAGTAACCGGAAACTTGCAAGATGCAATTAAAAAAATAATCCTGGAGGCCCTCTTAGGCGCGGCCGCAGCGCTAGTAGAGGCTTTGATGGAAATGATTAGAGAAGCCTGCAAAGCGGCCGCTGATGAGGACGACAACCACGGGGTTCTAGATCTAAGCGAGATGTTTGAAACCGATCCAGCCCGGAATAAAGAAGATCTGGCGCCCCCGTTACTAGGGGAACCTCACGGGCTAAATGCATGCTTTGGCACATATAATATACCCGACGCTGTTGGAATGAAATATTTAGCAGATGTTTCTGAAATTTTAACACCTACTGAAATTTGTCAACTTTTGAGAGGCACGCCGACAGACGAAGCTGTTCAAGCTGTTTTGGAGTTTAATCTTCTTTATGAAGAGCCGCCGATACCAGATAACTTAAATCTTTCAAGCGATATTATTTCATTTTTTGGTTGCTTAGGAGATATGGTCGACATAAATTCCATATGTCAAACTTTGGTAGAAGAAATGATCCCGGCCGTCGACGATCTGTGCATCACCGAAGAGCAGGTATTGTCCGCGGTTGATACATTCAATCTAAATAATCTATTAGATATGCTAGAAAACGGGGTAGTGGTTGAAGTTCCAGAGATTAATCTAACTTGCCCAACGAAGCCGGGATACATGCCAAATCCGTTAGTAGATCGATCGATTCCGCAGTTAATGAAGGCCATGGCTGAAATACTGGGGGTTTCTTTTTATCTTTCAGTGGATGGTATTAAAACTGTTTTGTTGATGCCGACAACTAGACAGACTGGCGGAGCATGCCTTGCTGAAGCCGCCGGCCAATCTGATAGGCCCAAAAGCGGCGACGCCAAGATCGACACCGAAATTATGGGAGACATCGCGGCCGAGCTAACGAAGCTCGCCAACGCAATGGATGGTAACCTTAATGACGTCAATGCTGAGATAGCCGACTGCGGCATACAACTTCAAGATATATTCGGCGGCATAGACGATTTAGCGCCGGTTATAAGTGTAATAGCCGAGCTCTTTCAGAATCTAGATTGGTCTGGCGCCTCGAACCTGGGCGAAGAGCTTAAAGAAATCGCAGACAGCAACGGCACCCAATTGCCACTTGGAATGTCACGAGTTTTCCCAGTCTCCTTTAAAGAGGAAGTTCGGGATTTGGTAACGACGCTGGATGCCCATGATGAAAATGGAGAGTGGCTATATCATCGCTGGCCAAGCTTCGGGTATCGCGATCATGCTGCCCCTCGAACAGAGGTCGAGAATGGCAGAGCCCAAAGTCACGCATTGATATCACCTTTCCCATCCATACTCAGATATCGTTTTATAAGAAATTCTGGTATTGCTAGCTGGCAATATGACTCGGCCGCAAACCTATATACGCCCGTTCTCGGCCACGAAGAAAATTTTATTAAATATTTATCACTGGACGAGATAGAATCGCGCACCAATAAAGATATCTTCTGGAACGAGTTAACGGGCCCTAGGGTACTAACTGGTAGTTATGGTTTCGGGTTAGCGCCGGCGTACAATGCTGATGATTTGTCAGCTAATTTGGGGGCCGAAACACTAAACAATGTTGAGCTGCATAGCGATGCTAGCCCGGCCCAAACAGCTTTTGCCAGCATGGTTACCGAGCCATTTAAAAACTTTTTAGAGCCCTTCCCTGGAACAGTCGCTGACGTACATTGGGATGAATATTTTGAACACTTGAAGGATTTTTATCATCCTTCGGCTCACATGGGCCTTACTAAGCGTTTTATAGACTATGCCATGGCAAACGGCAGATGGACAACCGATACTATAGGGGGAATGTTGCTTAGGCCAGACAACAGCAATTGCGATCCCAATGATCCAAGCCAGGTAGGCGATCTGATGGACATGATCGGTATTATTAAAGATGTCCAGGACGAATATAATGAATCTTCTTGTAATGACAATATGTCTATGGAAGAAACAGTAAACAAATGTATATTGTTTGGCACAATGTTATTGTTTCTTCAGATATCGATAACTAAGTTTTATTTACAAAACGTTAGTATACTTTCAGCCTTTAAGTTAGAGGAAATCATGGGATTAAATGTTGTTAGGGACTTTATTACCACTACAACGTTTGGTTTCGTTAGCCGCTTTTTAAAGAAAGCCAACCCCGCGCTTGAAAACTCCATGGGTGCGTTTTCAAATCTTTTCGGTCAAGAAGCCAACAATTGGATGGCTCGCAAGCTTGCCCGCGGTACAGCACTAGAAGAAGATGTTCTTAGGGCACTAGAAATTGATCCTACTGCGGCAGATCTTGACGCGCAACTGCTTAATAATAATAATGCAATTAAATATATGATAGCGTGGCGAATGAAGAGGTGCGCTGCACCACTGGCAAATGTGATTGCTAATCCAAGTGCTCGATCTATAGAAAACGTTTTTGTAAAAGATGTGATAGGGTTTTCTGATCCATTCACACGACATACCGAGTCGCCGTCGGTGACCACGGCAATGGCGAGCACTCCCAGCAACAGGCCGCTGTGGGCACTTTATTTAAACCAAAGCCTAAAAAATATTGAAAATCTTTTGGGTTATGGTTGTTTCAAGATTGAACCATGGATAACTTGGGAAAATGCTACGTCGAACGATGAGGAAGATATAGAACTTGAAGTATCTGAGGATCCCGGAGAGAAAATAATCATCACCCCGAACGTTCCCGGAAGCGCGCCGCTTCGAACTTTAATAAAAGCCCATAGAGAGGCCCTCTCCCAGACCGGCGCCAGCAGCCTAGCCGCCCAAACGGAAGCTACTTTGTTCCACATCGCCCTGGCGGGCCTGACACTACAGGAAGCTAAAACAGAATATCGTTTAGTATATTATCCTCCCCTTGAAAGCGTTTCTGAAACTAACGACAAATTAAACACATTAGGGAAAATATTTGATACCGGTCTTCTCCCCGCCGACGCAGCAGCAGATCCATGGCCGGCCGCCGACCAGGGCCGCGACGCCGCATTAAACAAAGAGAAAGCTTTTATGCCGATTAGCCTAGGCAACACCATGAGCTCAACCACAACCACCACCACCAACACCCATATGACCCATGGAGGCATCGGTACGCCATGGCATCTACCAACTTTTCCAAATCTCCAATCCCCGGACTGGATCCGCGATGGGTGTATCGCCGGCATGGCCTCCGAGGACTGGGAGTACGATCCCGATACCGGCCAATTCGGGCCGAACCTGCAAGCACCGGGAGCTTCAGCAGCGGCATGGTACCCGGGGTTCTGCGTAGCGACGCCGCCGCCATTGGAGGCTCCAATTATCGAAGTTGTAGATCCCGAAGCAGATCCTAATGAGCCGGGCGGAGCAGTTGAAGAGACCATTCAACTTGAGGCTGTCTGGAGTTGGAAAAATGATCTCCATGGTGATCCTAATGTATATCTTGAAGACAGAAGAGGCGACATGACCGACCCTGGCGGCGGCGGGCTTTTCTCACCCGGCGGGAGTGACCCCCAGGCACTCGGCGGTCCCGCGCTGCAGCCGTCTGCGAGAGGCGATGGCATCCCAGATATCCTGCAGACGTTCACCAGTGACGGCATGCACGACGAACTCATCAGCGTCGCCGATGCGCAGGCCACGCAAATCGGCCACTGGGTGGCGGAGCCTCTAGATGATTGGCTGGAGACCACTACCGAGACCGAGGTCTGGCTCGAGAAAGATTCTAATTATATAACCACTAGCATACCAATAATGACATTTGAAAGCGAGCAACTAGGAGATCTTATCTTTGGAGAGCCCTATGTGTTCGAACAGGCCGGCCTTGCCAAAAACACGGGCGACATTGGAGATCCTCACAGCCTTCGTAGTCATTATAGCGCATTCTTAAACTCACCTGATTACCCCAAGTTTGAATACTTCTTTTCAAAGATCATAAACAAGGACTCGGCATTTGTAGCGCTATTGATGAACAACTTCTGCCAAACAGAGCTTAAGTTCTCCACTGGAATGGAAGATTTGTTTTCTGATACTATAGTGGGCGCCGCCGGATTATTTATGACCACTCTAGAAATAGGCGCCAGAGAATCTGGTATTGCTCCCGATCGGGCAGTTGGTCTTCCGGGTGTTCAAGAACCCGCAGGCGGCTCGCCGTCATATATTAATGTACGCAGCTTCATTCTAAAAGCATTGCGTGAAATGCCTCTCCATGTTCTGAAGGCTGTGTGCGAAATGCTGGATCCCCACGCGATCATAACAAAGATAATCAAAGATATCTCAGGACAAGTCATTAATCAATCTATTGATGCTATGGAGATGGGTATCACTATAGCAGAAGAGACTGCACCGCAACCCATAGCCACCATTCTTAAGGCGCTGGAGGTAAATCCCGAGGCCTTCGTACAGCTAGCGTTTTGTGAGCTAAATAAGGCCATGCGGCCACACTCAGATGACAATATGCCGGATCAATGCCTTGAGTTTGGCGACATGTCTTTCTCGGATCCATTTAATGAGATAAGCCCCTTTCCCACTTTTACTTTGAAGGGGATTAACCTTGCTGGCACAATTCCTGGTATATTTATGGCGCCGCCCGGACCATTCGGAATCGCATATCTCATAATTCGGGCGATTCTTGAGTCAATCAACCTAGAACCCCCCGCTAGACCAGGAGCGCCAGAGAATTCTTCTTGTTAATAATAGAACAAAGCAAATAGAATTCTATTTATTCTAGAAAAAGGAGTATGATTATATATGCCTACCAACAATGAAGGTTTATCGGTGGCTCTTCCTTTAACAATCGATCCGACTTTTGGGCCTTATGGTTTAAACACAACATACGAGGATTTAGCCATACAAAATCTTAAAATGCTTTTACTTACAAATCCTGGCGAAAGAATAATGCATCCAAATTTTGGGGTTGGGCTGCGATCTTATTTATTCGAACAAAACTCGCCTCTTACTTTTGGCGACATCGAAAAAGATATTAAAAAGCAGTCTGCGAAGTACCTCCCGTATATAGGAGTAGATCGAATCCATTTTTCTACTTCTGAGGCTTCTGGCGATATGGATCCCAACTTCATGGGAATAACAGTCTTTTTTACGATTTTGCCCCTTCAAGTATCGACATTTTTGCAAATAAGTACTAATGAAGGCTAGTTAAATATGTTAATTGGAAATTCAATAAATGCCTAAAAAATTACAGCCCATTAAATATACTAGTCGTGACTTTGATAGCATTCGTAGAGATTTAGAAAGCTACGCAAAAAGATATTATCCCAATACTTATAAAGATTTTAATGAGGCCAGCTTTGGCTCTCTAATGCTCGATACTGTCGCATATATGGGTGACATATTATCTTTTTATTTGGATTACCAAACAAACGAGAGCTTTTTAGATAGCGCCATAGAATATAATAATGTAATTCGCTTGGCGCGCCAAATGGGATTCAAGCTTAGTAGCAGTCCATCTTCATATGGCGTCCTTACTTTTTATATAGAGATCCCGGCAACGTCCGGGGGCGGAGGAACGCCTGACGCTTCTTATGCTCCGGTTTTGAAGGCTGGTTCTCAGTTTTCTTCAACAGGCGGTGGTACTTATACTTTATTGGAAGATGTTGATTTTTCGAGGCCGTCTAACTTGGTAACTGCCGGCGTAGTTAATAGCTCTACTGGACAACCAACAAGCTATGTTGTTCGTGCCCAAGGTCGAATAGTATCTGGTCGAATGAACGTTGAAACAAGAACCATAGGTGAGTTTCAAAGATTTTTGCGAATTATTTTAGCAACCAACACGGTAGCCGAAGTATTATCTGTAACAGATTCGGAAGGGCACGTTTATTATGAGGTTGATAATCTTTCACAAAACATAATTTACAAAGCTATCCAAAACAACAATGACGATAGAGGTTTAACACCATCTATTTTAAAGGCCGTCCCTGTGGCGCGCCGGTTTGTTTTAGAATATAGTGGAGAAGAAGTTTTCTTGCAGTTTGGATATGGCTCGGATTCGGAGTTACTTTCTGAATCAGTGATTAACCCGTCTGATGTTATTATGGATTTGTATGGAAGAAACTATATAACGGATAGAGAATTTGATCCTACTAAATTAATCAGTACCGATAAATTTGGAATTGCTCCCGCTAATACTACTTTGACGATTGCTTATCGGATAAATACCACGAGAGATGTCAATGCCGCTGTCGATACTATTACCGAAATTGGTACTACAAATTTTAAGTTTAAAAATGCCGGCGCCCTGGACACATCAACTCGCGGTACCGTAAGAAATTCTTTGGAGCTCATTAATGAAAGTCCGGTAGTAGGAGATATATCATTACCCTCCTCGGATGAAATCCGCCAACGCGTAATATCATATTTTGCAACACAGCATCGGGCAGTTACGTTAGAAGATTATCAGGCAATGGTTTATTCGATGCCTGCCAAATTTGGTTCCATTAAACGTTGTAGCATATCGCGTGATTTTAGCGAGTTTAAACGTAATTTGAATTTATACATAGTTTCTGAAGATCCCGAAACAACTAGGTTAACATTGGCAAACGCTACGCTTAAAAACAATTTAAAAACCTGGATGGCGCAATACAAAATGATCAACGACACAATAGACATTTTTAATGCAAGAATAGTAAATTTTGGTGTGGAGTATATTATAGTAACAGATTATGAAACAAATCGTTATACTGCTTTAAATAAAGCCACCGCCGCATTAAGAAGCTTGTTTAGTGAGCCGAAAGACATTGGAGAGCCGATTTATATAACAGATATTTATAAAAAACTCCAAGAAGTACCAGGCATAGTTGATGTGATGTCGGTTGAAATTGGGGGAAAATCAGGAGGGATATATTCTTCCATGGCATACAATTTTGATGATGCCATGTCCGCCGATGGCCGCCAGATTAGTGCCGGTCGAGACGTTGTTTTTGAGTTAAAATACCCAAATACAGATATTAAAGGATCCGTTAGATAATGGCCATTAGAAGATATGTTGCTGATGCAGACAATACTATAACGAATGCATTTGAGTCTGATCTAACTACCCGCGGCACGGGCTCTAATATGGGCGCGGCCGACAGCCTAGAGGTCTTTTCTATATATGGCCAGTCCTCGGCCTCTTCTGGGCTAACCAGCGAACTCTCGCGAATGCTAGTCAAGTTTCCAGTAAACAACATTATAGTAGACCGGGCAGCATCAACTATTCCGGCTAGCGGATCTGTTAGCTTTTATCTTAAAATGTATAACGCTGAGCACCCATTTACATTAGCTCGCGACTTTAAGCTGCTTGTATCTCCAGTATCTTCTTCGTGGGAAGAGGGTCACGGTCTCGATATGGAAGAATATAAAGACATTACATATGATAGTACGGGATCTAACTGGATTAATGCCAGCGGTTCTTCGTCGCTTGGAATCGGCACCTGGGCAACTGCGGGCGGCGATTATTTAACCGCGCAGCGCAACTTGCTAACGGCCTCATTTCCGTCCGGCTGGGAAGACTTGGAGCTTGATATATCTGCTATTGTTGAAGATTGGATTATAGGATCTTCTGGTGGCAAGTATGAAAACTATGGGCTAGGAATTCGGCTGACCTCTAGCCAAGAGACGTCCGGACAGCCTTATTATACAAAAAAGTTTTTTGCTCGCACAACAGAGTTTTTCTTTAAGCGGCCAGTAATAGAAGCTCGTTGGGATTCGCGAACCAAAGATGATCGTGGTAACTTTTATTATAGCAGTTCATTAGCGCCGGGCCCCGAGAATCTCAATACTTTATATTTTTATAATTATGTTCGTGGTCGACTGGTGAATGTGCCAGGCGTTGGAGCCGGAAGAATCCTGGTTTCTTTGTATTCTGGATCGTCGTCACCCGCGGGCTCAAAATTAACTTTGTATAATAGTAAAACTAATATTACTGGCGGCTACGTAAGTACGGGTATTTATTCAGCTTCTGTGGGCATAACGGCCTCATCACCGCCTTTAACAAGACTTTTTGATGTCTGGCACAGCGGCTCGACTCAATATGTTACTAGTTCGTTGGCGCCTTTGATTTTGACTGCTTATAATCATGCACCAACTTTTGAATATGTTACGGCAATTACAAATTTGAAATCAGAATATTCCCGCCAAGAGGATGCCCGATTAAGACTTTTTGTGAGAGAAAAAGATTGGAATCCTAACATCTATAGCGTTGCAACCAGCACGGTACCAAATAAAACAATTGTGAGTGCATCATATAAGATAGCAAGGATGACAGATGATTTAGATGTAATAACATACGGAACGGGTAGTGATAAACACACTTATTTGTCTTATGATATATCGGGCAATTATTTTGATCTAGATGTGAACTTGCTAGAGGCAGGTTATGCATATGGTGTTAAGTTTAGTTATTACAACCACTCGATCAAGTCTTGGGTCGAGCAGCCGGAGACATTTAAATTTAGAGTAGAAGAATAATGACACTACGAAGATATTTTAAGAAAGCGCAAGAGCTTAAAAGCCTCTCTAATGTGACGGCCGAGGAAGTCGCCTTAGAGGTAGAATCGGTCGGATATCACGACCAAGACGTTATTAAAGATGAGCGGTTTATTCCGCAAATAGATTTTTCTAATCCAGCTAACTTTGCCAGGTATGGCTCTGCAGAAGAATATTATGAACAATCTATAAAAAGAATATACAACACCTATCCATACGACGGCTCTCTTAAAGAAAAGCTGGAGTGGGAAAATGAATCTTCTTATATAGATCTCTATATTTTTGATAATCGGTATCCTCGCACTAATGGATATGCTATATTCTGCGCCGACGCCAATCAGGCAGGCTCAGATCCTACGTCGACTAATGGCTATGGTCTTCCAACGACGAAAGAATATATTTATTTTAAAGGCGGCCCCAACACTAATCCTGATGGAATGTCACCTTATTCAGTTCAGTTTACAGGTTCAAACTATTATCATACTGCAAGCAATCGTGAGTCTAACTTAAAATTCGATTTAGCCAACAAAGGCGTTTCGATAGAATTTTGGCTGAAGAAGGATGGCTGGGCCGTAGACAGTACCGAAAAAGAAGTAATATTTGATCTTTGGAACTCTGGGAGTGGGGATACTTATGGGCGATTGAGGCTCGAGTTATCTGGAGCTTCGGCCCTAGGCGTAGACCCCTTCTTGTTGACGGCCCTGTCCGGCGGCTCTAGTCACGAGCCTACATCGCCCATAGGGTTCATAAGATCCTCTATAGCGTCGAGCACAGTCACAACAGCCTCAGTGGCAGACGGAAATTGGCACCACTATGCGGTCACTCTTAAATCTGCTTCGGCCGGCGTTACAACCAGATTTTATATTGATGGCGCCTTAGACAAAGAAAGTATACTGTGGACCACGGGCTCTCTCAATGGCGCTGCAGCCAGCGGGATTAATGAAGTTACCGGGGCCATGCAAGCTTATATCGGAGCGCTTGTAGCGTCTCCTGCTGACTCATCGGCAGCTGCTGGAGCAGGCAAGCTATCTGGATCTTTAGATGAGTTCCGCTATTGGAAAACCCAAAGAACTTCTAAGGACATTGGAAAATACTGGTTTACGCAAGTTGGCGGTGGCACCAATAGTGATCCAGAGCCCGGCATTACAGCAATAAATCTCGTTAATACCAATCTTGGCGTCTATTATAAATTTAATGAGGGTATTACCGGCATTACTTCAACCGACAATACGGTGTTGGATTATTCCGGCCGTGTAACCAACGGTACATGGACAGGTTATACTTCAAACTCTAGAAATCTTGGTTCTGCGATAGTCAGCGCTTCAGCGGCGACAAAAGAGTTCAAAGATCCAATCATATATCCAACCCACCCTTCGGTGACCTCACTAGAAAGCGAACTAGCCGGCTCCGGCTCATGGCACGATACCAATAACAACGCATCTCTTTATGGGGCAATGCCGGGCTGGGTTTCGGAAGAAGACGAGCTAGGGTCTAAAGATCTCAAATATCTAACTCAGATTATGGGTAGTTATTTGGATACTCTGCATTTGCAAATCGAAGCGTTAAGCAAGTTAAAAGATAAGACATATCCTTCGGGAAGTAACAAGCCATTAGTATTTGCCAATCGTCTTTTAGAGTCCAATGGTCTCATAGCACCAGAAATGTTTTTGGATGCTGATATTTTAGAAAAGCTAGCTGATCGTTCAGAAAAAAGACTTTACGAGAAGACCCTAACGGACATCAAAAATACGATATATCAAAACATTTATAACAACTTATCGTTCATTTATAAATCTAAGGGGACAGAAAAGTCTTTTAGAAACTTAATTCGCTGTTATGGCATTGATGATGAGTTGATAAAATTCAACTTGTATGCCAACAATATCGAATATGAGTTACAAGACAATGTCACAAGTCATGTTTTGGCGAAAAGATTTGTTGACTTCAATACATCAGCCTCTATAGGAGCCACTGTATATCAAACTGGTAGCGCTATAGCAGGAAGTACTTATTTAACCGGCGGCTTTGCTTTCACAACTGAAGCAAATGTTACCTTTCCTATTAAGGCGAAAAGATCTGATACTAATTTTATTAGTAATGAGTTTTTGACCTCTTCAATCTTTGGTCTCCACAAAACTTTGCCTTACTATGGCGATCCAAACTCAACCACTTGGGCGCCACACGGGGTGGCTGGCGCGACTGATGAAGTCAATTTCCAGGTTTATGCTCTTCGCGATGAGATAGATTCTACAAGCGTGAGATTTAGGCTAACTGGCACAACTGGCGGCTTTGTGCCAGAGTTGACGTCGGATTTGTATGAAGACGTTTATGACAACACTAATTGGACTTTAGCGGTACGCATAAAGCCAGAAAAATATCCTTATGCCGGGTTGATCAATTATGATCCAACTACTGGTTCCGCGGGATTCGGCAACTATATTGTTGAACTTCACGGTATTAATGTACAAGATGGGGCACTTTTAAATGAATTTAACATTTCTGGTAGTTACACTGCTGCTCATGGGACAGTTCCAGCCTTTGTAACCGGCAATCGTCGCTTATACGCCGGCGCCCATAGAACAAACTTTACTGGTTCAATCCGTGAATACTCCGATGTTAAAGTCGGCTCAGTTCGACATTGGCTCAATTATTTGGAAGATGCGACCTTGTTGGCCCACGCTAAAGATATTGAAAATTTTGGTACCCTTCATGCAACTAGATATCCATATCCGTTTTTGCTTTCTGATATGTCAGGCGCTACGCGTCTCAACGGACTTTATGCTTCTTTTGGAGAGTTAACGTCTCTTGACACCTTGGTGCTTAACTGGGACTTTAATCAGATCACAAGCTCTAATGCATCTGGAGAGTTTACTGTTCGCGATTATTCTTCTGGTTCATCGGCATTACCCCCCTGGACACCTGGGATCGCATCTGGAAGCTGGCTTGGTACCATTTTAACTGGATCAAACTCCGGTCAGGGATACGGGTTCGCCTCTAACGATACCAAAGCTATTGATAAAGATTACATTACCGCTGTTAGACAAAATTTGCCTGAGAATCTAAGCTCACAAGATATGATAGAGGTTTACGATTCTGCAGAACGAGATATGTTTTTTAAAAACATTCGACCAACTAACTTTTCATACGCATTTGAAAAGAGCATGTATCAAATCATTTCCGAGGAGATGTTGCGTTATTTTGCCACCATACGAGATTTGCATAACCTAATTGGCGAACCGGTTAATCGATATCGTATGAACTATAAGATGATGGGGAAAGCTCGTCAGGCTTTCTTCGCAAAGGTTCAAAATGAAACAATAGATTTTGATAAGTTTTATGAGTATTATAAGTGGTTTGATAGTTCTCTATCAATAATATTAATGCAACTTGTGCCGGCTTCTGCCGATGTGGCAGAAAATATTCGCATGATGATAGAAAGTCATGTTCTCGAACGCAACAAGTATCAAACAAAATTCCCAACTGCTGATTTTAAAGATCCCCTAGGGGGCCCGGGCTCTGGCCTGATGGAAACAACCTTGGCCTCGACGTTGCCACCACATCCTCAGCAGGGCGGTGGTAGCAGTGGAGATATTTTAGCTTCGGGCGCCCCCACTATGCGGCAGATAGGCTCTTCCGGAGACCGTCTTTTCGGTGGCTGGCGCTTTAATCACGCGCCGCTTCCCTTATCTCCTCCCCCGGAAAGTAAAAACAAAGATTGGTGGAAAGGCAATGCTGAAAAGACTGAATGGACTTATGGTGGCGCGACGGAATTTAATAAATCCAGACAAGCACTGTTTAACAAAATAGAACAAAAAGCATGCAAATCAGATCGGTTCTACAACTATGTTAAGGGAAAATGTCTTGAGGTAGTACCTCGCAACCAAGCCCCGGCGTATAGGTTCAGCATGACTATAGAGCCAGTTTATAGATGTTATGATAACTACCATCAGAATAAGCGTTCAGGAATTGTATTTGGCACTACGCGTCCCGCCGGCGCGCTACGCGCCCCCAACCTTCCGATAAATGTGGCGTTAGGCTTAGCTGAAGATCGCGAACAGCTGATGGATATTCAAGACGAGGTCTACCCTCACTTTAGGCAGCGTCTTGGCTTTAAGTTAGATTCAGTGATCAACAAGCCAGGAGATGACGATTACTTAACTGCAGACGGCAATATTACAGCCCCTTTCAGTCTTTATAGTTCGTCGGTAACTACAGAACATAATGCACTAGTAACAGACAAGTATGCCCCAGGCGTTGAAATCACCAACTTACATAATGATGGTTATGGGCCCGTAGCAGAAATACCTCTTCAGGGACTGTTTACTGAAACCTGGGTCGGCGGCCGTGAATATAGGCATGTCGACATTAATCGAGAAGACTCCCTGAAAGCAGGCCCTAACAACCTAGATTCTCCCGATGATCGGCCCGAAGGATTTAAGCTGCTTTTGGGGCGCCCATCGATCGGAGCGCATTCGCATCCTGCCGGGGCTTTGGGAATTGTTGATCCTCAATATCCGGATCCGGACTCTCCATCGGTTAGTCCTCCTTACTTGTTTGATAGACCAAAGGCTAATATGGCGAGAGACCTCATAACTAAGCGGCCAGTAAATATTAGAAATATTTTGTCCACCACTAGTTCAACCAGGTTGGGCAACTATTCGAAGAACTATCAGGTTATTCAAACAGCCGGAAGAAGTATCAATGATCCGTTTTTCCAAGATCAGTCATTCAATTTTGCATTGAATCCGGAGACTTTGGCAACTCGCGGCCGCACACCCATGGCGCGCCCAGCCGGCGGCATTGGTTCTGCACTGTTTGGCGGATCTACGGGGTTCCTACAGATGGATACTGACTCTGGTGCTACATGGGAAGCGCTTATTGGTGGCGCCGGGGCCGCTGCCAAGGCTTATAGTTATTCCCTCTGGGTAAATCCAAGTGCCATGGATGATACTTATCCTCGTTTGATTTCTTTCGGGACTGCCGACCGGTCGCTCATGATTAACCATAGCGCTCTTGGGGCCCACTCCAAGCTGAAAGCGGCAAACAATACCGGCGCGACATCAAGAGTCCAATCCACAACAGCACTAGCGGCTGATACATGGTATCATATTGTTGTTACATATGCCGGCGGCTCCCATTCCGCTGGGGATTTTAAAATATATCTTAACGGAGCCGATGATTCTACCGCCGAGAACACCGCGGCTCCAGATACCATTACGGGAGAAAACTCTACTATTGGATGCTATGCCGCAAACAATAGCAACTATGCCGGATATATGTGTGATGTTGTGGTGTGGGACCGAAAACTGTCCGCCTCCGAGGTGAGTAAACTATATAATGGCGGTACGCGGATCGATCCTGTTAGTGTAGCTCGCAGCGGAATACTTTCTTACTGGCCTCTTGCGGAGCCGAATATCATCTTGGATAGCATTGGTGGCCGCAATCTTAGCCCTGGTACCGCTGGCACAGTAGCCTCGCGTCCCAATACCCCACCCGTTAACGCCACAGTTAACCCAGGAGGACAGTTGAGATATGAATTACCTGGCAGAACCGGTTCGACGTCCAATAAAACAGTAATAGTCAATCGGTTTTCATCGCCTGGTTCGTATGAAGTGCTCTCTAGGGGCTATATGGACCCAGCGCACGAAGAAAAGTCGGTTTATAACGCATTGCCGTTCCGCAATCTAACGGTCAGAGGCTCTGGAAGCGGTGAATCTGGATCAATACATGTTCACGGTCACCTCGAATATCCCCGCGGCTTGAGAACACTGCTCACTTTGCATGCCGGCCCCTTTGGTACGGATGCTCAATATGGTAGTGTATCATCGAGCGCATACAATACTGTCCCCTCATACCACAAGGTTAACAGAAACAGGAGATATAGATTTGAAGCTAGTGGGGATTCGGACCCTTACGCCGCGCATGCGCTGATACTGACTGGCTCTCAGTATGATAACTGGTGGGTACAACATCCCATACCAAGAGCTGCCCGCGGCTATCGGTGGATAGCAGAAAGTTTGCCGTCCGGAAGTGATTATTTTACTTATACAATATTAAGTGGAAGCTTTGTGACAAGCCTGCCAGTTATTTCATCTAGTGATTTTGCCAGCACCGGCTCTGGCCAGCTTGGCGACCAGCCCCTCGCCGGCCCCCGCGTTTTCGGAGCGGATTCTGGGACATCCACCAGGGACGCTTTGGGAACGCCCTTTAACGGCATGAACACAAACGTTCGCGAACCAGTAACCTGCAGATACAACTTTTTAGGTTTTTTTGAGGGGTATAAAGACGGGGGTACTGATACAACGGATCTTAAGAATCTTATACATTATATCAACATCGGCAACGAGGGCACAGAGGCCCCAGCCGTACTCCCTGCAGCCGGAATTCTGGGCGGCCTCGTTGGATCGTATTCCACCGGAGGAGTCCCGGCCTTTAATGCGCTTATGCTACACCGCAATGGGCCATGGGGGCATCCCACATGGAAACAGATAAGAGGCAGCGAACACCCGGTTGTGAGATCCCAGAGGTATACTAATATAATATCTCAGCGTGATTATGAATCTCAATTTATTTACTATGGAGATGGATGGCAGACGACCGTGCACGGTATTAAGAGCAATACTGTTACTCGCTATATTGAACAACCACTAAGTAGCAGACATAAGCCAATATCTTTTGTGATGGAAGATACATCGAATCAGGTGACCGCGCTAATGAGACTTTCGTGGGCAAACAATCTAGATTATTTTTCTAATGAGAAACTTAATAATCGACTGGATATAGCCAAGGATGCCACTTTAAATACTCCATACCGGCTTGCCACCGCTGAAGTGTTGAACTCAAACGCTCCGACAATAGAGTACACAGAACGAATTTATCCTCGCGAAACTAGTGTATATCAAAACAGGTTTAGATCAAGAACAAAATATACTGAACAAATGGGCCTCGCTAGCAAACATACTGGACGTCCACAAATCTGGAACAGCTCTAGAAGTATTCGTTCGGTCTCTTCCTCGGCGCTGGCTTCGCCGAAAGGCTTCGAGAACACCACCGTAACAGTCAATAGCCAAGGAAATGCCATATTAAATGCCAGCTGCTGGCCCTTGGACGGCCCTGCCAATGATTCTGGACGCGCTGCCACGACCGGGTCGACCCCCTCTAACGCCGGTACCAACTATGGTTTGGCCACTAATGATCTTTCAGGAGAGCTTTTTAATAACTACTGTAGGTTTGGTGGCTACTTAAGCGGCACTATTAAACCTGCGGCTCATTATGCCCCACTAGTTCCGATCGGAAGCGCTTCCGCGCAAGGATCGTCAGTATATTATGGTGGCGCCAAATTCGAAGTGGCTTCCCAAACGGGTCAAGAGCCATATCGTTCTTATGAGGAGCACATGCAATATATACGTTTGATTGGAAAGGATCATTCTATTGTACCAGAGTTTAGAATTAGCGAGCACATAGGGACACTAGTTGAAGATAATGGTTCGAACTGGCTAGCTGATCTTGATGGCAGTTCTCCAGGCATGTTCGATATAACCGGCGCGGCCATAAATAATAGTTACGATTTAGGAAGTAAAATTTGCGATGTTGCCGATACTGACGATTTTTATAAGGTTTACGGTGCAGATTTCTGGAAGTATTTTAAGGTTATAGATAGCGACTTAAATGGAAAAGTTGTGTCTAACGGCCGGCCCCTCAAGAAGAAGCTAATATTGGAATGCTCTGCCTTGGTCAAACCTTTGTTTTATAAGGGTTTTTATCCTGTTGAAAGAACGCTAGAGCTTGCCACGCTATTCTCTCGTTCATATGGAGAGCATGTTTCTTCCAGTACTCCAGCTGCTTACCGCGCCCTTCTTGAACCCCTGTTCGCGCCGGGTATTTTGTATAATACTATTAAATCCGGTATTGCAGTTGGCAACTATGTTGTAGTTAATCCCGACTGGACCACCGCCGAAGGGGATGATATTACGGGCTCTCACATGGGTTTCGGCCAAGCGCTTTCAAGTTCTCTAACCACCCTGCAAGGTGAATATGACGGTACTACCGCAGCTATAGTCGATTTTGGCCCCGGGAGCATTTTAAGTGCTTCAACGCCCAGGCCTGTCAATAAGTATGGGTTACAACGTATACCGTTTGAGGCAATCTTGCATCCTCAAAATTATTTGAACACCGGAATAACCGTGGGATCTCGTCGCCTGTCGGAGGGCTATATCAGCGGGTCGCATATCTTTGATAGCGGCCTAGGCTCGGCGTCTTTGTCGGCAACCGACAGTGAACACCCGGGCTCTCATAGTCATCGCTGCTCTTGGGATGGCTCAGGGAAAGAATTGTATGGCATGGCCATAGACAATTTTCTTTGTGAAACTGTTAACTTCTTTTTGAAGAAAGGCGAAAAGGAAAGACCTTTTGGCTTGACGACCTTAAGGGGCGTTAAGGAAGAGTCTGAGTGGGAGCCTGTTGAGGAAGACAAAGCATATGCCATGACAGTACACATGAGAAGGCCTGTGAACCCGAGGACCGGAGATCCAGATTTAGCAACGTTTAGTATGTTTAATAGGGGAAGCGGCTTCGGATATCCGGTTGCTCTAAATCAAGACCCCACAGCGACTTCAGCGTCGGTATCGGCCAGCTTTGCTCATGTAACTCCTGGCTATTTTAATGGTGGTTGCAGTGTTACTATGGGCTTTGTGGCCGACTGGACCGGTAAATACAATTTTGATGATATCCAAACCAGCTTATCTTTCGACTATACCAGAGACTTGGAAAACAAGACAGAGGGTACCCCCGGCGAAGATCAGTATACCACAGAATCGCCGGGATATTGGTTTGCACAACAGATTGATCAAAGTATTGATTTCTTTGATAAGGCAACCACAGATGATGGCGTATATTATATGCTCCAAAGCAAGTTCGAGACCCCGGTGCTAAACTTTGCCCCGGGCCCCGGCCGTTCCCTAAACCTCGCCACACCTACGGCAAACTCGTTTGCTGATCCGGGAGCAAGCGACCTGATATCAACAGTAGGTATGTGGTGTCAAAGCGGCTCTGTACCGACCGATACGTCCAAGGGAATAACTATAAGTATTACAAATCCAGAATCGGTTACGATCGATGGTGTAAAATATCGAGGAGATAACTGCAAATCTTTGGCAGAACTAGTTGGTTTAGATGATACTATAGGAAAACCGGTGCCTGTAGGTGTTATAGCACACAAGCAAGTCTTAGAAGAGGCGGTTATAGCGGTTCCATTTACGGTAGATAAGAACCGCAGAAAGTTTTTTGATGCATCAGGTGATGCAGGCGCGCTAGCCAGGATGGCACAAAATATGCAGAAATATGTTTTCCCACCAAAATTTGAAACGGAGCTACCTCTGTTCTTTGCCTTTGAGTTTGATTATGATTTAGATAGAGATGACCTGACTAAGTTGTATCAAAATGTGATGTTTGATTCTGATTTTAAAGAAGTTGAGGGAGCATGCGAGAAAAAAAGCAGCCAGGTTTGTTCTTGCTGCATAGAAGATGAAAAACTGATTAATCAGATCTATGGCTGCATTGATGAGTTAAAATGGCTTGTGTTTAAAGTTAAGCGCCGCGCTAAGAGGAATTATGATCTACTACGTCGCGAAGGTATAGATTCTCAGGCCATATTAGCTAAGAAGCACCTTAAGAGACCCAGGACACCGACTTATAACTGGCCATATGATTATTTTTCCTTGGTGGAGTTGATAAAAATAGATGCGACAGCGCGATATTCCACAATAGATGCTGAAACGTTGTTTTCTCAGCAAGGTCCTCAAGAAACTTCTACTGAGAAACTATTTAGGGGTGCTGTGGCACAAAGAATTATCGGAGAAGAGACGCCAGAACCAACAGTGCTGGAAGGCACAGTGATTGACCCGCAGCCAGGAGATCCTAAAATGGTCTTTGATACGACGATACCTACATTCGGCACCAATCTGAGACCCCGGGCTTCAGCGGTTGATTTTGGCACTAGAGAGAATGTGATAGATGTAGATAGGGTTTTTTCGCAACCAGGAAAGAAAGGGGGATACGAGAGCTAAGCCATGGTAGAATTTTTTAACAAAAAGGAAGAAGTGATAGACCTTCAGCTAACAGAATACGGGAAGTATTTGTTATCTTTGGGAAGACTTCGTCCTGAGTACTATGCTTTTTTTGATGATGATATTTTATACGATCCAGAATCTGGCGGGTTTACAGAGCATCAAAACAGTACAGAAGGAAGAATTAAAGACGAGACTCCTTCTCTTAAGATCGTTCCACAAATTACGAGTGCCGAGACGAGAGTAAATCAGTTTGTTGGTAATGTTGAAAGTTATCGCAGGGCGCGACTGCAGGCCGAACTCGCCGAGGCCCTCGCCCGCGGCGAAATCACCGAGGCTGGTGTTTTGGCATATACAAATGACGAGAGTACCTATGCAGGATGGAGCGGCATTTTGGCAGATCCGCTGGCTTTTGATCAGCAGCCGTTTCGCAGAACACCATTATCCAATATTGATCCTCTTGGAAACAGCAGCTTGGCTAAGAGTTACGCTCCTTCGTGGTCGATAGAGGCAGCCATAGGCGAGATTTCTTCAAGTGCTAACTCTATTACGGTTAGAAATGCTTCTTATAATGTCCCTCCAAGCACTCCCGCCGGCACGGACGGACAAGCCATCGCCCGCGTACCAGGCCCCGTGCATGAGATCCCACAACTTAATATCGAAATTGATTATAAAACGTTTACCAAATCAGGAAACTATACAGTCGAAGCAATTAGTCCGGAGCTTAATGGTAGCGTGTTTTTGGCTATGCGCCCGGGGTATTTCTTGATAGATATTTTGGAAGAAAATACAGATTATTTGAAAGAGAACTTTGAAATTGAAGTATTCCATTCTGGGTCCGCGACATTTGATTCCAATGGTCGTATAATATCACCACTGCAGCCAGGTCCTCCCGACGCACCGGCCCTGACTTCTTTAGCCTTTTTGGAAGACAGCAGTATAGCAACACCTCAAAACATGAATGATGGTCAAGTTCCGAATGTGGAATATTATATGGATGTATTAACAGATAAAGAGATACCTGATTCAATTTTGTCCTATGCTGGCGTCTTGGATGGTGCTGTTTCCCAGGCGTCTACCAGATTACGACTTACTCGCGATTTGTACACAACCGAAAACGAGGATCCCTGCGACTAATGCCCAACATAAGCAAACATTCTTTTAATTCTATGATACCAAATGTTTTTGTACGGTCAGCAGTGCTCAGTCCGGCCAAAAATAGAACGTTTACAGTCGATATTAATTTTATGTTAAAAGTCCTGAACGGGGCTTCGACAGATCATCTTCGAAATCGACTTCAAATGGCGGTTTGTTTAATAACCGATTTAGATTTATTGAATACAATGTTAAAATATCCAAAATATATGCGAAATAACATACGAAGCCCACAGGGCAATGACAAAATGATGAAGCAGTATATTAGTTTTGAGTCTTGGTGCCCGTGCGCTTGTGATGACACAAATAACAATAGGGAGATTATCAATACTAAAGACGGCTCATATGTTAATAACTATAGGTATAGCGTTGATTTTTCTTTAACAGATGAGGCGTATGAATATTTAGGTTGCTTGATCGTGCCGTATTATACAGATCCGCAAAACGAAAGCATTACTGGCCTCAATGCAGATGGTTCCGAATTCACGATGGGGGATTATTGTATAGAAGATTTGTTAATAGGAAACAAGGCAACTGCAGTACGATTAGCGTATAAACTAGGTTCTTCGATGCCAAATTACGGCTCTGAAGATCAATATTGGGTTGGGAGTCTGCACACAGGTCCAAAGAACAATCCCATGGCCGGCCCAAGTCACCTTCGCGGCGCCCACCCGGGATTGGTTCCCAAGAGACTGGCCAATAAAAAAGTTATAGATCGCCGTGTCGAGATGCAACTAGCCAAGAATGATCTGAGTGAACTAAGCGATCGCTTGGAAGCCATTATTGGTAAGACGACGAGCAACTTGGAGGTCTTAAGGAGCATAAAAAGTAGAAATTATTTTTCTGATTTATTGTTCTCGCACCAAAGAGATAACTCACTTCGACTATTTTTCAATGTTGATGTGGGGAAATTAGCTCAAAATTCTTTGAAATTTCCCTTTTTATATAATACGGCCGCAGATTTAAGCAGTGCTTTAACCATCAGAAACATGAGCCTTTCGCGTAAACGTGTCCGCCGGGCAGCGCTTAATAATAGTCTAACCGGTATTCCGGAAGCCCCAGGAGTTTTTGGCCAAAGAGAAGAAAAGCCAGTTTGTAGTTTGGTAGACAATACGCTTCAAATCTTTACAGCAACAAAGGATATTTCGAAACAAAGCTTTGTGGGGCAAGATGAAGAGGTGGGCGCCTATAATGATGGATTCTATCAATATAAAGCAAAAATAGAATTTTTTGATAGCTCTCCAAAGAAGTTTTCTGACCTGATAACAGACTTCAAGAATGTTTTGGGAGATTATGATAAATTTGTTTTTGCCGCCACTAGTTCTGGGGGCTATAATTGTAACTCGTATTCACTTAATGAAAAGCGTATAAAAGAACTATATGCTCGCGAGAAAGAATCTTGGAAGAAGATAGTAGATACATACTTGTCTACCCTGATTACACTGGGAGGAAGCGAAGTAGCGCCGTCTTTTAATGTAAGCTATTGGCAAAAAGCCTTATTAAGCTTAACAGATCCCCGATCGGCAACTTTAGATACTTTACTATTGATGCAAAAACTGGCTACTGCATTATTAGGAAAGCTAGACTCGATACGGAATGCCACTAGCGTTGTTGGTAACTCGGAAGCTGTAAGCTATAGATCTACAATAAGCAATGTTTCCCCCGAGGCGGCCTTTATAAAAGTTGAACGTACGTTTATGTCCACCTATGAAGCTAAAAACAGTATAAACATTGGACTAGATTATATGCCAGATATAGTCCGCAGCCGCACTTTGCCTAGATACGATTTGGGGTCGTGGAAGAAGAGAGTAGATTATGAGCGCCGCCGTTACGGTTCGCGAGGCCCAACGACAGCAAATGTTAATGGTTATTTATCTCCGCGTGTCATAGTGTTGTCTGGCGATAGTAATGTTCGAGTTACATCTGGTATGTCGTTCGGTACCGATGCAGTAAAAGTTTTATTATCCTATTTTGATCCCACCGGCCGCGGCGGAGGAACGAATGCGAGTACTAGTACAGATCATCTTAATAACAAAAGAAGCCTATTGGGATTGAGCGGGATTTCTTTTCAATCATTCCCGCAAGGTACCAAAGGGTTTGTTTCTTCTAACCGATCATGTCAATCATTAATTGCTGCAGAGGAGGTTTTAGGAAAAGGTTCTCGATTTATTTTAGAACCCGAAGATGAGAAAGATAAAGCAAAGTTAAAAGGCGTTAACGACCCCGAAGAAGAAGTGGCGAAAGCCGGCTTTGTTGATAGATTTATTCAGCGCATGTCGGCAGACTTTGGTACCTCTCAGGCTATTAATGTATCTCAGATATCAGATTCTTTAGCGGCGAAAAATATCAAGAAAGCTATGGGAAAGAATAGTTTTGATTTTGAGTTGAACTCCAACGCCACCCAAACAATAGAATATTTATCTGGCTTTAATAATGGCCACGTGGCAGATCCTATTTGGAATAAAGTAACAGGAGATAATATAAGTGACCTGTCTTCTGGTGGCTTTTTGGTGTGTCGCTTAAACTCCAATGGCTCTATTACCGGTAAAACAAATACTTATATTCAACATATGCCAACTTATAATGATGTATTTATTATAGGGGACGAACCGTCACAGAAAGGTGGCTTTGGCACCTCCGGCTTCGGTACCGCCGCCATGACTATACCGGCCGATCCTCTGAATAATCAAGGATATACAGACTTGCCAGTTGAATATTGGAAGTCGCGAACCGCATTTGGCACCTCCGGTTTCGGTACCGACCCGGGCCAGACTCCCTTTGGCGCCGGGCACGACCATACGCAGGGCGGCTTCACCACCACCGCTATGACGCGTCGCTTTAATACTGGTGGAAACCGCAGCGGCGGCGGAAGTTCAGGGTATTAACATGTTTAAGACAAATAAATATATTGATGCGCGCGCCATGGGCCCCACACAGGAAGAATATGATGATTCTTCTGAGTCGCCTCAAGGTGGTCATCCGCTTATTCGGGCCGATTGGAAGTCCGAAGATTCACTTCGAGCCGCGACAGGTCGCACTTGGGCTACGGGGTCTGCGGGAATAAGCACTGGCCAGGCTTGGAAGGACAGCAATGGTCTTGTGTTGGTGCTCGTCGAGACCGCTGCAGACGCGGACCAAAGTATATACGTGCGCCTCGATAATGATGCGTATGATGCTCATCGCGCGTCTTATAGAGATGGTCTGAACTGGCCATCGCCACAAGAGTTCGAGAGCCTGCTTGAGAAACATGTTTCTGGTGATCCCTATTTCGGAAAACTTATTAAAGACGATTTTGAATCAGGTGATATCGTTAACGCCGCCGTTCCTGGAATCGTAGATACTACCAGCACAACAAGTTTTATCGATCTTACAACCGAAGTTCCGTCGCCGGATCCGGGCTTCGTCAGCACAATCAACTCCCCGGCCTTTACTGTCAATATTAAGCCAGTGTATAATGGCTATAACGCTGCCCTTGAAGAGACATTTCCCGATACTGGTTTAAACGAAACAGCAATTCCAAACTATTATATGTTGACCTATTTTAGTCCGCGCGCAGAAGTTAATACAATACAGATGCCAATGTTTTATAAAGAACAAATAAACCTCACCCAGAGAGTTGATTGGACCCATGGTCCGATTAATGAAGGCGGCTCCGCCCCCTCTTTCTCGGGTGGAGGGATCCCGGCCGACAAGCCAACAGATTACTTTTTGGAATACGAAAAAGGCTTGCAGAATATTATCGCCGGCGATCAGGCCGCGGCTGTCAACAGTGATATGGAGCGATATAAGGTGATAGCGGTTCGCCCTCAAAGCAAAGCCGGGATTGACGATTTAAGTAATGATGAGGATAGGTTAAGATTGCTGCCATATTATATTGATCTAAATTTTAGATCTCCTACGGTTTATGTTGATCTCAACGGCAATCCAGCTGATGGCTCCGAAACCCCCACAGAACCGATCCCCAATCCGGGACACAGTCAGGCTGCTTTTCCTTGGATACGATATGGTTTACAGCAGACGAACTTATTTGATGCTGTTGTGAGTTTTATTATAGAGCGCGATCAAGGAATGCCTTACCACGACCAATCTCTGGTGTCTGGTACGTACGTTTCTGCGGACAATGGGGCCGTTAGTATAGATTTGATGTGTCTTTTGACCGATATATTGAGTCCGGCCAGTCCTCTATTGAGTGATTATGCACATATTTGGGGGGATCCGGGAGTGGGTACGCATTTCCGGCCGGTATTTCAAATACAGGGATCTTGGACCTGGGGCCCCACGGGCACCGCGCCCTCTCTTAGTACGGGGATGAAATCGTCAAAGGGAACTTATTTGGTCGCTCCAGAAATCGCCAGAAATTTTGGTGCAGTAACCGGCGGCACCGCGTCGGACGTTACGACGGATCCGGGCGAAAACGTTGATTTGAATAATATAGCAGCGTATTTGAATCAGGCTCCCAGCAACCAGAACAATGTCGATAACCAATTGGCAGCTGTGATCAGATCTTTTCAACAACTTTTGGACGGAGCGCCAGCCCATTCTGAAACGTTAGTTTATAAGATTGAGAAAAGGAACGCCGATACGGGCAACCTAGTACAAACGTTTTATATGCCCAATGTTGATGGAGGCTTCCGTTATATTGATTCACAAGTTCTTTATGGGGTACGATATCAATATGATATAATGCCAATAAGGGCAGTTGTTGGAAACCAATATCAATATACAAATTTGATGGTGTTGCCACTACCGGAGCACGACGTTGCCGGCACAGGCCATGCGCTAGGAAATGCGCTGGGTTTTTATGCGGACACTGCTCCCGGCAGTGTTTACGGGCCTTTGTTGACGACGTATTTGGCAGACGCCGGCGCCGATACGGGTATTGCTGTACAGCAAAATGGGAGGTTTATATTTAAAGATCCCAACGCCCGTCGCAGATTTATGTGCATCCCCGGCCTCGAAGCAGCCGCGGCCGCGTACGGCCTCTCCGGTGTCACGCCGTCGATGTACCTGGACCGAATTGTTTTAGACCTCGGCCTGGGCGATGGCGTAACTAACAATGTGGACGGCGGCGCCGTAGCCAATCGTATAGAACTTACACTCACCGAGGCGCAGCAATGTGCCGGGACGCAGACGATTGGGGGCGCCATGACCTTCGGCAGCGCCCTACTCACGCACGGCGCACTGCCGATGTGCTCAAATGGAAGCTTTGAGACGTGGGTGCACGGCCAGGAGGATGCCGGATGGCCCGCGCCCGCCATCGGCTGGACGAATTCCGGGGCCCCTTCTAACTATTCGAGTAGATTGACCAGCAACAACATTACTGCGGAAGATATTCTCACCGCGCCGATAATGCAACAATGGATTGGCTCTGTTGACATAAGCGAAGCAAAACGGATTTTTATTGACATTTATAAAGGCACCTGCACCAGTCCTGGCCCTGCTCCGTGGACGTATACGGGGTGATTTTAAACCATGATTAATATGTACAAATCTGAAGCAAATCCAACACCGCGAGGGGCCCTCTGATGTCATCTCTAAACTGGAAATTGGACATTACTGAATATAATGATGATGGTACTGTATTTAATACCTTTACTGCGCCTATTAACTTGGACGATGGAGAAGAAAACGTCTATAACATCCGCACTTACCTCCAAAGCGCGCTTAACAATGCCGTTACGGAACGAGGATATGATGTGGACGTCACGGCCGAGGCCGAGGTACCTTCTCCCTCTTCCGACGCCGATCCTGAACCAGACGAGATAATAATTAACTATCGTATTATATGTACACACGGCGCCGGCGGCGTAACAGACGATTCTAAAAAGTTTCAAATTAACTTTGATACTGGGCCAACTAACCAAGTTGTAGTACCGCCGACCGGTCAGATCCACGCCGCGGCCACCATAAAAAACGATCCCTATCCGGCGGTGGCAGTATTCCCTTCCTATTACAGTACTGTTGTAGCGGTTCAAGATAAGCCGCCTATGATACCAGATGTGGAGTTTATTCCCTTTAGGGGCGTTAATAACAGAATTCTGCTTTTAATAAGCGGACAATCGGGGAACCGTTGGGATGTGCCGATTGTTATTGAACCAGGAGATGCCGACAAATTTGCAAGTATATATGCCTCACAGGATCCTGCAAACTTCCCTTATGTGGAGTTCAGGAGCGACGATCCGGTTACGGCTTATCAAATATTTAGAACAACTTCGCCTCCAATGACATATAATGATTTTCAAGGCAAGTTGTTGACAGAATATTCTCAAGACACATATGCCGGTAGGGAGGTACCCTTGCTTCCTTATGAGGATGATACAATAATACCAAATACAAAATACTATTATTGTTTTAGGGCGATGGACATACATGGAAATATTTCTAATCCCTCGGCAGTATATCAGTTTGAGATGGTGGATAATAATGGGCAAATATATCCGGTAATAGAGATGTATCAAAAATGCGCTGATGTATCAGGACAATCCTATACTAAAGCAGGCAAACGATTTATTTATATTGCGCCCTCCACAAGACAAACTGCCTTAAATGCAGATCCGGCTACAAATCTAGGCGCCTCACAAAACAGTGATTGGTCAAATTTGATCGAAGGCCAGGCGCCCCCAAATGATCTTTTAGGCGCTTTAGACGTAGATAAAGTTTGGAACAACATATTTAAAGTAAGGATAACCAGTAAGAAAACAGGCAGAAAAGTCGACCTTAATTTAATATTTAAAAACACAGGTGTAATAGAACCTTAAGTACATGTATAATAGAACCTTAGAGAAAGTTATTGATTTGTTTACTATTTATAAGGAGAGGATTAATTTATGGGCTTTTTAGACAACTCCGGCGATATTATTTTAGACGCCGTTTTGACAGATGCTGGTCGCGCACGGCTAGCTAGAGGGGACTGCTCTTTCAATATCAAGAAGTTTGCATTGGGAGACGATGAGATAGATTATGGTTTATATAATAAAGCCCATCCCAGTGGCAGTCAATACTATGATTTAGAGATTTTACAGACTCCAGTATTGGAGGCTTTTACTAATAACACCTCTGCGATGAACTCTAAACTTATTACGATGTCTAGTCCTAATGAGTATTTCTTGCCAGTTATTAGGCTTCACAACGAGGGTGCATATGCTATGCATACCGTAACTAACAACTTCGTGGTAGTAGTCAACGAGGAGACAGCTAATTTCTGTATAGGAGCCAACACTCCCGGCATCTCGGTCGCGCATCTGCAAACTGGAATTCTAAATGGCTTTGATCCCGCCACCGCAGTTAGAGGCGATGGAATTCGTGCCGATCAGGGCATTGATAATAATGATCGACCACCAACGACGCCAGGTGGTTTGCCCGGATATTTGACCGAAACGGCTTATTTTTTGCAAATGGATAATCGCTTGGGCTCTCCACGTTTAGCAAATGGAGCCTCTGGAGGTACCTATAGTTATCTTGATGATGATCAGATAGCTAGTTACTTTTTAAGCATGCCGCCCGCGGCGGCACAGGCTGCCGAGCTCAACAAAGCGCTGTATGTTGCGAACATTGAAAACACCACCGCTGCAGGGCCCATTGCCGGCGTCCGCGGCACTAGGGTGTGGTTTACAATAAAAGCCGGCCCAGAGCTGGCAGATAGCGACTCTTTATTTCAAAGAATCGGCACCCAAGTTGCATCTGGCGAAGCTCCGATTAACGGCGGCGCCCAAACCTTACAGACTTATTGGTATATTGATAGCACAGTGCGACTTACTGGGGTCAATACGGGCTATAGAATTGATATCCCAATCAGATACGTGAGAAAGTACTAGGAAGAGAATAAACAATGCCAACATCCACTTTTAAAGCACTCAATCCAGACGACATCGCTTCAACTCGAACAATGTTGCACGAAGCCATTCCGGTAACGGGAACAATTGTTTCTGGGACATACTCAGATAATAATATTAAAACTTTTGCTCACGGGATGTTCCAGTCAGTATATGACTATCCCTATTTAAGTTCTTCGGCAAATCATATTTTTGATATAACAGCGGGATTTTCAACCAGGGCCTCTTCCTTATCGGCGTCTAGCACCGTTCAGACTTCGAAAAAAGTTAATATTTATAATCAAATGGCTCAGATCTTGGTTGGGTTTGATGAAACCGGATCTGTACGCAGATTCGATCAAGATGGTAATTTATCTAACGGAACTAAGATTGATGATGCTTTCTTTATTAACTTTACTAGACTGTTAACAAAGGATGAGATTAAAAAAGGCTCTTTCCAAATGACGGTATATACAGGAAGCACGATCGACAACCCGGGCTTCGAGCTAACAATTCAGGATGCTAATGTTAATAAATATTTGACCAACTCCCCAGCTGGAGAATATACCTTGCTGCATACATCTTCTACCGGCGGTGACAATACAAGTGATATTCCTGTTGGCCTTCTTTATTATCAGGCCGGCATTGCTGTACTTACCGCTTCGGTTTTCAGCAGAGGGTTTCAGGCCCCGGAGACGAACGGGACTACCCGCAGACGCGGGAATTATTTTGGAACCGTTTCCGGCGCTGTCGGGGCTTCGTCGTTGTCATCGATGAGCGTTTCCGGCGCTTTCAGTGGCTCAACTATTGATACTATTGCCGGCGGATTCAGAAATAGATTAAAGAATATCCAGTTTAACAACACAACCGAACTGAACTCTACCATATATTTCTGCCGAGTAAACCATAACGAGTTTAACTATAGTTCTAATGCAACATATTTGAGCGAAAGCATTATTCGCGTTAAGAACACGGCCGCAGATATTCCAGTTTCTTATGTGACCAGAGTCGGTTTATATTCGGAGGCCAATGAACTTGTTGCAACAGCGTGCTTGTCAGAGCCGCTACGCAAAGATAGCAACAATGAATTTACAATACGCGTCAGATTGGATTACTAAAGGAATGAAATGCCATTTTATCGTTTTGCCTCGACAGATAAATTCATCAACACTGTTGTAACACATCCCTCGATAGAATTTATAATATACAGTGGCAGTGCTTATTATAATCAACAGATAAGTCTTTCCGGAAATTTCAATGCCAATACATTGGTTAAACATATTCAGCCGGGCTATCTAAGTCTTTACGAATACAACATAGATCGACCTACTGGGGCTTTTGGCAGTATTCCGGCCGGAATGCCAACGTACACCACCAGCGATGATGGCGGCCAATATGTAAGTAGTTCAGGTCTAATCTATCCATGGATTGCCAAAGATGGCACCAGAATAGCTTTCAAAACTGTTACAAATCTACGGTATACTAGCGAATTAAAAGTAGGCGATGTGCTCTCGGGATCATATCCCATGAAGGCTACTATATCGAAGGAGTTTTACGCCGCTAGCGATCGGCGCCACAGAGAAGCACAGATCGAAGCGGACACAACGAATACCGATTACGGCGACTATCCAAATGATATACGTATTTCGTCTTCTGTTTCGCATCTCTATGCTCTCAAGAACGTAATGGAGGGTTATCGCTATTTGAATCCTCATTATTCTGTTTCTTCTTCTTATCATGGCGCACACCAGAACCAAGGGCTTGCTACTTGGTCCAGCGGCCGCAATTTAACTGCTTCAACGGCCGATGGTTATGGCCCGGGCGCAATAGATGTTGGGCTGATTTCGATACCATCAATTTTTTATGGTTCAGGAATTAAAAAGGGCTCTGTAAGGCTGCAGTATTATGTTACAGGAAACTTGATAGCCGAACTGCGAGATACATATAAGAATGGTGTTTTAGTACAATCATTGGGCGCTGCACCCCACGCCGCCGACCACGATGGCCAGATAGCCGGTGTCGTTATGTATAATGAGGGCTTCATTGTGCTAACTGGCTCTTGGACGCTTGGCGCTCATACAGAAGCCTATACGGGTGGCTCGCCCGATAATCCAAGATGGATCTACTTCGGTCAGTCAATATCTGGTTCGATAACGGCCCACTCTTCTTCTTTTGCTATGCACATGTCAGGAACCAATAAAACCCAGACTATAACTTTATTGGCAGATGCCAAAAAGAGCGAACTAAATCATTCGAATAATCCATCATACTTGACCTATGGCACTCTTATTGCGTCGGCCTCGGCGTCCGCGGCCGGCTATAAAGAACTTAATATAAAAGGTATTAAAAATATTGTCAGTTCGTCGTATAATGATCCTACAGGAAGTTTCAAGAAGACAACATATATTTCAAAAATCGGAATATATGATAGAAATAAAAATTTAATCGCAATTGCCAAAGTGGCCACGCCGGTTAAAAAGACAGAGGATAGAGATTTTACTTTCAAACTTAAATTGGATATTTAGTGTTTCTCGGATTTGATATTAGTACAAGCATCATTGGTGTTACCTGCGTCGACAAGCATGGAGAAATAATATTTTGCGAACACTGTGATCTTCGAAAGCATAAAACGCTTTTTGAAAAAATAGATGTGTTTAGAAAGTTTTTAGCAGACATTCGTTATCTGCAAACAGTAGTCCGAGAAATTTGGATAGAAGAGCCGTTTGTATTTTTCAACAGCGGAGGCTCCAGCGGAAAAACTATGGCTATTTTACAGAGATTTAATGGGATGGCCTCGGTGGCTATCCGAGATGCTTTTCATATGGATCCTCAATACGTGGGTGCCACACAAGCAAGAAAGCTCAATGAGATTAAAATCCCACGCGGAACAAAGGCGAAAGAAGAAGTTTTAAAGTTTTTACTTGACAAGATGCCTGCTTTTAAGGTAGAATATACAAAGCATGGTAATCCAAAGCCGGGTTATTATGATAGGGCTGATAGCGTAGTTATAGCCCGCGCGGGACATACTTTGTGGAAGAACAAAAACTCTTCATTCTAAGAGAAATTCTTGGTGCGTGTCGCAGAACTAATGGGGAATATCTTTTTAACTGTCCCTACTGTGGTCATCACAAGCCAAAGTTCTCAGTTAATCTAACAAAAAATGTATATAAATGTTGGGTATGCGATACTAGAGGTCGCAATATCTATCATGTTATCAGGAAATATGGAGAATATAGACATCGCCAAAACTGGTTGCGAGTTGATAATGAAATAGATTACAACGATTTAGATCGTTGGGACTTACTGCAGCATTTTGAGAAGAAGAAAAAACCAGAACAGATTATCCCTCTCCCAGAAGAATATATTTCTCTTGCAAATAAAGATATGCCACCTACGGGTTTTCCAGCGAGGAAGTATTTAAAAGAGAGAGGTGTAACGAAGAGAGACATTATTTGGTGGAAGATAGGATACTGTTCATCAGGAGAGTACGAAAATCGAATCATCATTCCTTCGTTCAATGAAAATGGAAACGTTGATTACTTTATTTCTCGTGCGTACAATGGAGGCTATCCAAAATATAAAAACCCACCTGTCGATCGAGATGTTATCTTTAATGATCTTTCTATCGATTGGACCGCAGACATAGTCTTGGTGGAGGGTGTATTTGATGCCATTGTGGCTGGTCGCAATAGTATTCCTTTGTTGGGGTCTACTCTGCGTGTGGATTCACATCTCTTCCGAAAGATTATACAGAAAGACGCCGCGGTATATATTGCGCTCGACCCAGACGCAGAAAGAAAAGCACTTGAAATCATCAGAAATCTCTTGACATATGATGCAGAATTGTATAAGATAGATATAGATCCGTATGAAGATCTTGGAGAGATGCCGAAAGAAGAGTTCGAGATTAGAAAAAATAGTGCAACTCGAATGAATTTCGAAGAACTACTCCAACGAACTATACTGGCTTAAGGAACCCATGCATGTATAAAATTGCGCACTGCGCAGACGTCCACATTAAGAACCTAAAATATCATTATGAATATCGCGAGGTATTTAAGCAAATGTATGAAGCGCTTCGAGAAGAAGAAGTAGATTTCATTTATATTGGCGGAGATATCGCCCACACTAAAACACAGATATCACCAGAGTTTGTCGATATGTGTTCGAGGTTTTTATCAACCCTCGCAGACATAGCGCCGACTTATTTGATTCTGGGAAATCACGATGGCAACCTGCGCAACTCGTCGCGACAGGATGCTATCACTCCAATCGTAGAAGCGCTGCAGCATCCCCGCCTTCATCTATTAAAGAACTCGGGCGAAGTTAAAATGAACTCGGATTTAACGATGAATGTCCTTTCTATATTTGACGAGGATAACTGGGTAGAACCATCCGATCCAAATAAGATCAATATTGCGGTTTATCATGGATCGATTGCCGGAGTGCAAACCGATATTGGCTGGGTGATGGAACATGGCGATCATGATGTTTCTATTTTTGCCAATCACGATTATGCTTTGCTTGGCGATATTCACAAGACCAATCAAATACTCGATACCGAAGGCCGTGTACGCTATTGCGGCTCTATTGTACAACAAAACCACGGAGAAACGAACGATAAGGGCTTTTTGATATGGGATATCAAAAACAAGGATGATTTCACTGTCAAGCACATAAAATTGCTTAACCCAAAGCCTTTTGTGACCATAGAACTGACTCCGAAGGGCAGGATGCCCCGAGGCATCACAATCCCGCCAGGCGCCCGTATACGGCTTGTAAGTAACAACAACCTTCCATTGAACGTTATGAAGAGGGCTGTAGAGGTTGCCAAGCACCGCTTTAAGCCAGAAAGCACCACTTTCTTGAATAGAGCGGCAGGGCAGAGGGGAAGCATCAATGTAAACGGCAACGGCTTCTTCAAAGAGAACCTTCGAGATATTTCCGTGCAAGAAAGATTGATGAAAGAGTATCTTAAAGATTATGAAGCAACTGACGAGATGATGGAGCGGGTTAATAATCTAAATCAGAAATATAATAAGATGGCAGAGGCCACCGAAGATGTAGCAAGAAATATCAATTGGAAGTTAAACAACTTTGAGTGGGATAACTTATTTAACTACGGCAAGAATAATCGAATTGATTTCGAAAAGCTGAATGGTATCGTTGGAATATTTGGAAAGAACTATTCTGGAAAGTCTAGTATTATCGACGGCCTTCTTTATGCTATGTTTAATACCACGTCTAAGAATGAACGCAAGAATCTAAACGTAATCAATCAACACAAATCTAAGTGTGCCGCCAAGGTTGAACTTCAAATAGGTGATAAAGTATACACAATCGATCGACGGTCGGAGAAGTATGTTAAGAAGTTAAAGGGCGAAGTTACAGACGAGGCCAAGACGGATTTGGATTTTGATTATTTTGATCCTATTATGAGCGAAAATAATAGCCTCAATGACACCACTAGAATGAAAACCGATGCTGCTATTCGTAAACATTTCGGTACGATAGAGGATTTTCTCTTGACATCGATGGCGTCTCAGCTGGATTCACTATCCTTCATTAAAGAGGGCTCTACGCGCCGTAAAGAGATTCTAGCCAAGTTCTTGGACCTGGAGGTGTTCGAGAAGAAATATAAGCTTGCAAAGGAAGACAGCGCCGATTTGAAGGGTGTCCTGCGCAGGATTGGAGATCGCAACTTTGAAGAGGATATAAGCGCAGCCAGAGAAGAAATCAAAAAGACGAACGAACAACTCGCAGAACAAGAGGCGGGATGCGAGAGACTAAAAGAAGAGATCAGCACGAAGAACGCTCAGCTAAACGAGATTGACGATTTAATGGATTCCATCCCCGCGGAGGTTGTTGATATCATAGAAGCCGAGCAAAAGAAAATTGAACTCAAATCTAAACTATCTACAGCCGAGGAAGCCAATAAGAAGCGCGGAGAGTCTATACAAAAACTTAAGACACATATAGAAAATTTGAATAAGTTTATTGATGAGTTCGACATCGACGATCTAGATCAGAAGCAAGAAGAGATTAGTTCAAAACAAAATGAACTAGACACGATTGTTAATGAGGTGAGACTACTACAAAAAGATTATAACACTAAAAGCACAAAACTCAAACTGCTAGACGAAGTGCCTTGCGGAAGTGAATATTCACATTGCAAGTTTATTCATGATGCCTACAAAGCCAAGGAAGCGGTACCGCGCCTAAAAGACAAGATTTTTGAGAGCTTAACAACCGCCAAGGAACTTAAAGGTTTTCTAAAAGATTTAGATCCTGTAAGCATTTCATCTGATCGACAAAGATATGATGAGCTTGTTACTTCTCGTTCGGAAGAGGAATACAGGCTTAAAGATCGACAATTGCTGTACGCACGAGAGAAAAACAACATTATATCATATCATGGCGAACTTTTGTCTCTCAACGCAAAGATTGAAGAATACAAAGATAATCGTGAGACCATAGAAAACTTTGAGCATTTCGCAACAGAACGTCAGAATGTTTTGAATGCGATTGAAACACTAGTTAAGCGCGACAAAGAATGTCAGAATATGGTTTTGGAATATTACAAGTTAAAGGGCTCCCTCGAACAAAAGCAACACAATCTAACGGAACAGCAAAAAGAGATGAAGGATATTCAGCAAGAATATGCCGCTTATGATCTTTATATGCGCTGTATGCATTCCAATGGTATTGCATATGATATCATCAAGAAACAGCTGCCGGCGATTAATGATGAGATTGCAAAGGTGCTGGCCAATATAGTTTCTTTTGAAGCTTTCTTCGAAGACGACGGAAAGCGTCTTAATATTTTCATTAAACACCCCAAACACGAACCTCGGCCGCTAGAAATGGGTTCCGGCGCAGAGAAGACAATAGCTGCAATGGCTATTCGGCTGGCGTTGTTGAGCGTATCTAATCTCCCCAAGGGCGACATATTTATTCTTGATGAGCCAGGAACCGCTCTGGACGCTGATAATATGGAAGGGTTTGTCCGTATTCTAGAAATAATCAAGTCTTATTTTAAGACAGTTATTTTGATTTCTCATCTCGATAGTTTAAAAGATTGCGTAGACACCCAGATAATAATAGATAAAAAGGGCAACTACGCCCACGTTGAAATCTAAATGTAATCTTTGTTTTCCTTTACTAATTATACAAAGGAGAACATCATGAAACATCTACTAGATAAAGGATTAAACAAGGTCGTTTCTCGCAAGCTACTAGCTTGGGTGACGGCGTGTTTTTTATTGGGGTTTGCCGATCTTGCATCGGCCGACTGGACTATGATCACCGTAGTTTATATTGGAACACAGGGCGTTGTTGATACTGTAGCAAGATTAAAAGGGGTTAAATAATGAAATGGTTAGCTCTTAAGACTTCTTTAAAGAAGGCCCGCGCTTGGGCTAAAGCGTATTGGTATGTACCAGTAATGGTATTGCTGGCACTGGTTGGCCTACTGTTGTGGGCATTGACAAAAAATTCAGCTTTTATAAGCGCAGTGATGGATGCTTTTGAGGGGCAGCGCGAGAGCTATAAGAAAGAAATAGAGATACTTAATAACACCCACAAGAAAGAAGCCGAAGAGAAAGCCAAAGCCCTAGAGGTTTATAATGAAAACCTAAAAGCTCTCGAAGAAGAATATGCTAAGCGAAATGAAACTCTAAACTCGGCCAAGAAGAGGGAACTTAAAAAACTTATCGATGAGGGTTATAATGATCCAGAGAAGCTTTCAAGAGAGCTTGCTAAACTTTACGGACTTGAACATGGCTAAAAAACTATTATCTTTATTAATCATTTTTAATCTCGTCTTTCCCTCTTATGCTTTTGCAGATGAAGAAACACCTCCCCCTCAATATGATATTGTTTCCTTGGAGGCTGGCGATCCCGCGCCGTTTGCTGGAGTGCTTTTATCGCTGGACGCTGCAGCAAAGGTTGCAGTAGATAAGAAGTTCGAAGGTGCCGAATGCGATTTGCGCATAGGATACGAACTTCATCTGCAAGAACAGCGCTATGAATTACAGTTAAGCTACAAGGATATAGAGATAAAGTCCTGGGAATCGCGGCATGAACAGATGATGATTCTAAAAACGACAGAGAATGATAGGCTTTATGACCTAGTAATGAAGCAGAAGCCCTCCACGGCACCGTGGTTGGTCGCTCTAGGTTTTGGCATTGGAACGATGGCATCGTTAGGGATTTTTGCATTATCAACCGAGATCGTTAAATAATGAAAATACCTCGTTGGCGCTCAAGGGGATATCATTATCTTCCAGATCTGCTCCGCGGAAGAAATCAGATACTGGAGTTTGTAAAAGAAAATATTAACAATCTTCTTGGTCTTTCTGGCGCAGCAGAGAGAGGCGCAATAATTATTGATCACAGTGCCAACCGCCTTTCCAGATCTGTCAATGTGTGGCTTCAGGGAACTGGCAATAATGAATCTCAATTAAATATTGATCGTAATGTATCAGACGAAGTTTCGACTATTAGTCCCGCAGGCATCATCCCGGGTCATTTTAATTGGGTAGAAGACTTCGCAACGACAGAGTTTAAATATTTCGAGGCCGACATCACCGGCAATCCTGATGCGGCATGTGGAATAATATTGAAGTGGGGCGGTGGTACTACGGTAGCTGGTAAGATCTATCATTTAAACACTTCCGGCAATTGGGCACTAACCGACGGCTCTGTCGCAACCTCGGGCACCGCTCTTGTGGCATTCGCCATGGGAACCGATCCAGATGTCCACGGAATGCTTTTAAAAGGATATGCACGTGTTGGTACCTATTCTCATGGGTCTCCGTGGAATCCCGGTGTTCCTGTTTATATATCGGACAAAACAGGGGCAGATGGAACTATGTCCGACACAATACCCACAGCAAGCGGTAGTGTAATAAGGGTGATGGGTTTTTGCCTTTCTGGAAATGCCACCAACCACGAAAGGGTGATATGGTTTGATCCCGATGGCTCTTATACAACAGCTTAATGCCATATGACAAAAAAAGATCCCAACTACATCCCCAAACTAGAGAAGGCTATCGCACAGAAGTACGGCGCTGAAGCGGTCGACAACCCTCGCAAGTTTTGGGACGAGGACAAAGAGCAAGAATACATTCGGCAATCTAAACTTTTTGCCGAGAAGCTTGAGAAAAACGAAGCCCAACTTGAGAAAGTGGAAACAGACGGATTTTTAGTAAACAAAAAACTACTTAATAAGGATACGAATAGGGTTTGCCCTGTTTGTGACAAATATTCGTTTGACGTACGCAACAACTTGTACATGAATAAGTTTGAATGTTGTTGGAAATGTTACATTAAATGGATAGAAGACAGAGAAGAACGATGGTTGTCTGGATGGCGGCCCGGCAAGGAGAAGCAACATGAGTAGGTGGTCCAGTTATAAAGAACAGCAACAGCTACATGAAGGCTGGCGACGGTTTTTGAATGAGGCGGAGCCCCTAGGGGGAGGCGAACCGGGGATGCCCCGCGGAGCGCGCGGCGGAGCCCGCCTTGCCGCTAAGGATCCGACACGTTATCAAACCAGGTTTGATCTTCCGCTTCGCGACCAAGTCAAAGATGCCGTCGATGGTCTTCTCCGTCGGCTGAACGTTCCCTCTGGAGAACAAAAAATTGATATTCAGAAAAATCTCACGAACAACATAATAGACACGGGAAACAGATGGGGTCACTATGTGAGAGGTGCCGAACGCCAGGCCGATGAAGTCCATAACATGGTAAAAGATTATCTGCTTCATGACGTAGATCCGGATGCCAGCGGTTATGGCAGCCGACCAGGCGAAGGAGATTCGCCTTATATAGTAAAGCCCGTAGGTCACGCCGGAGCCGATGTATACATGATAGGACTTAACCCCGAGATGGAACACCCCGGAACAGGAGAATAATATGGCAACAGTACTAGAAATCATTCAAGGAATTAACCAAGCAGCAGCAAACGCCTGGGACGGCTCTCATGAAGAGTCTTTAAACTCAGACGGGCGCGCGCGTAAGGTGGGTCTAAAACGAGAAGAAGGGCACATTATTAATGATAGACGCGTATCTGATGGATTCAAAGTACGCTTTAGCGGACCCAACCTGACTATCCTTTATCAATCTGAAACTCGCTTGAAGGAAGTAGCACAAAACGGATTTGAAAATGAGATTTCTGGAATGATAGGCAAGATTGCAACCTTTCTCAAGAAAGAGTATAAGGCGATTACCGGAAACAGCCTAACGCTTACTAAGATAGGCGAGCCATCAATTCTTGTACAAAAGCTTTCAAACTACAGAACCGATGTTTGCGCCACGTGCGATTATAAAATCGGCGGCCTTAACGAGGTTGAGGAAGTCAAGGGCACATCAGAAGAACGGCTAGATAAAGCAGTCAGAGATTGGCTGTCGCTTGGGCGCAAAGAGGCCACGTATGCCGGTGGAACGTCTGGCAAAACGCGCCCTAAGAACGACACGCGCAAAGGTAGCTAGCGACGTGCTATGGGATATCAGCTTACTAAGCAAGAGATTCTGAAAGAAGTAGTAAAATCAGGCAAAGACCCGATACACTTCATCACGAACTATTGTAAGATATCCCACCCACAGAAAGGTCTTATTCCTTTTAAGACCTATGATTTTCAAGACGATCTTCTAAGAGATTTTAACGATTACCGCTTTAATGTTATTTTAAAAGCGCGCCAGCTTGGTATTTCCACCATCACAGCAGCATATATTGTGTGGCTAATGCTGTTTCATCGCGACAAGAACATTTTAGTTGTAGCTACGAAGCTTCAAACGGCAACCAATCTGGTTCGCAAAGTAAAGAAGATCATGAAGCAGCTTCCTCCTTGGATGAGAATCTCGGAGATTCATATTGATAACCGGACTTCGTTTGAACTTACTAATGGTTCCCAGATTAAAGCATCTTCAACCTCTTCGGATGCCGGCCGTTCGGAAGCGTTATCTTTATTGGTTGTTGATGAGGCTGCACATGTTGAGGCACTAGAAGAGCTTTGGACCGCATTGTACCCCACCCTATCAACCGGTGGTCGTTGTATTGCTCTTTCTACTCCCAATGGCGTTGGCAACTGGTTCCACAAAACATGTGTCGAGGCAGAAGCGGGTACAAATGCTTTTCATATGACTACGCTTCTGTGGAATGTGCATCCCGATCGGGACCAATTGTGGTATGAAAAAGAGACAAAGAACATGTCTCGTCGCCAGATTGCACAAGAACTTGAGTGCAACTTCAATGTTTCAGGCGAAACCGTTATACATCCAGACGACATTATTCATTATTTTGAAAACACTAAAGAGCCCAAATATCGTACCGGCTTTGATCGCAACTATTGGATCTGGGAAGAACATCAATCAGATAGCACATATCTTCTCTCGGCAGACATAGCAAGAGGTGATGGTCAGGATAACTCGGCATTTCATATCTTCAAGCTAGAGACTATGGAGATAGTCGCGGAATATATCGGCAAGCCAAATCCAGATGATTATGCTGATATGTTATTTGATGCCGGTACCGAATATGGCACGTGCATGGTAGTAGCCGAGAATAACAATATTGGCTTTGCTGTACTTAATAAACTTAAAGATAAGGGCTATAATAATGTTTACCATTCTACAAAGTCTTCCCATGATTATGTTGACCCTATACAAGCCCAGTGGATGTCGAATATCGTTCCCGGGTTTACAACCTCTTCTAAGACGAGGCCTTTGGTGATAGCAAAGATGGAAGAGTTTATGAGAAACAAACTAATTAAGATTAACTCTAATCGCCTGTTATCAGAGATGAAAACATTTGTTTGGCACAACGGCCGAGCGCAAGCGATGAGATCATATAATGATGATTTAGTTATGTCATTTGCTATTGGGTGCTGGGTGAGAGATACAGTTTTAGTCGAGAACCAAAGAATGGTAGAATATAATAAGAATGCTCTTTTATCAATGTCGACGTCTACTAGGACAATGAATACATCAATTCCGGGAATGTTGGGCTATAAGAGGCACAGCGAAGAACAACGGATAGAAGAAGCAAAAGCATTCAATGAGCAATATTTAGGAATTATTAAAGGATAAATAGATGGCAGCCAACGACGAAAACAACCCACGCAACCCAGCGTCACCTCTTTTCAAGAGATTAACCAGGCTCCTCTCGGGACCTCTGATTAACTATCGCGCCCAGTTTACTCGCGAAGAACGACGCTCAGCGCTGGATAAATATCAGTATCGCTTTAAAAGTGCCAGCGGCCAACAGTTCAAACGTTCAGCCGATAACCTTTCCAGAAACTATAACATGCTTACTTCCGCTGCAATGCGGAACCAGAATCGTAACGAGCGATATATCGATTTCGATCAGATGGAGTTTATGCCCGAGATAGCATCGGCAATGGATATTTATGCTGATGAGATGACCACCTCAAATGAGTTTAATAAGCTAATCAAGATTGAATGTCGCAATGAAGAGATCAAAAGTATCTTAGAGGCGCTTTATTATGATGCCCTCAATATCGAATTCAACGCTTTTGGCTGGGCAAGAACAATGTGTAAGTATGGAGATTTTTTTCTTTATTTAGACATCGATGAAGTTCTCGGGGTCAAGAGTGTTATCGGTCTTCCGTCCGGAGAAGTGGAAAGACTCGAGGGGCAAGATCCCACAAACCCCAACTACGTTCAGTATCAATGGAATTCAGCCAATATGACATTTGAGAACTGGCAGTTGGCACACTTCCGCATTCTTGGAAACGATAAGCATGCACCCTATGGCACCTCCGTCTTAGATCCAGCTCGACGCATTTGGCGCCAGTTGGTTTTGATTGAAGACGCGATGCTGGCTTATCGCGTCGTGCGAGCCCCCGAGCGTCGCATGTTTAAGATTGATGTGGGAAATATTCCGCCGCAAGATGTTGAGCAATATATGGAGAAAGTTAAGACTTCATTGAAGAGAAACTCCCTAGTCGATGCCACCACTGGGCGCGTTGACTTGCGATATAATCCCTTATCTGTTGAAGAGGATTACTTTATTCCAATCCGCGGCGGTGTCGGTTCAGATATCAGTACTCTCGCCGGCGCATCTCAGCTTAACGATATTGATGATGTAAAGTATATTCGAGATAAGCTATTCTCTGCTATCAAGATTCCTCATTCATATTTGTCAATGACCGAAGGCGGCGAAGAAGACAAGACAACGCTTGCTCAAAAAGATGTTCGTTTTGCACGAACGATTCAGAGACTTCAGAGAGCCTTCTTGTCAGAGCTTGAAAAGATTGCTGTTGTTCATTTATTCACTTTGGGGTATAGAGGTCCTGATCTGATTTCCTTCAAACTGGTTTTGAACAATCCCTCTAAGATCGCCGAGCTTCAGGAAATAGAACATTTGCGAACTAAGTTTGATCTTGCCAACAACGTTGTTGAAGGCATGTTTAGTAAGCACTGGATTGCTAAGAATATTCTCAATCTAACTGATGAAGAGTTCTTACGTAACCAGCGCGAAGCTTTTTACGATCGCAAATATCAAGCAGCTCTTGACGCCATTACAGAGACTGCCGCGGCAGAAATGGCCGGCGGCGGCCTTGGCGGCGGCCTTGGCGGCGACCTTGGCGGCGACCTTGGCGGCGACCTTGGCGGCGACCTTGGCGGCGAGTTAGGTGGCGAACCTGCCGGCGAGTTAGGTGGCGAGTTGGGTGGCGAACCTGGAGCCGGTGGCGCCACAGGAGAAGGCGAAGAGAGCGCGCTCTTGGCGGCCCCAGCACGCCGAGAAGATAATCCGACAGCAAATAGTCTTGCGGCGAAATCACACGGGAAGCCTTATTACCCTGTAAAATCAAAACGCAGCCGCACTAACAAATCAGGCCCGACAAAACGAAAGTTGCGCAGCCTCGCCCGCGGCGGCGCCAAGACAGCACATAGAAATATCTTCCCAGGACACGAGCTTTTAAACATCAACGCACTTTATGAAGAGTTAGAGCCTATTTATAGAGATGATGAAGAAACAAAATTACTTGAGAACACTAGAGGTATTCAAAAGCTAATTACCGAACTAGAAGAAAAAGAAGCGGAGATCATAACAAGTGAGACTAAAACACAATAAAAAAAGAAATACCGCATTTTTATATGAGGTACTGATAAAAGAGTTGACTGACGCCATAGTCGATAAAGACGCTAGGCGAAAGAACTTTGTTTCGGGCCTCATAAAAGAAACTTTTGGATCCTCTACAATTCTTGGAAAAGAGTTGGAGTATTATAGAACACTAGTAGAAACAACCGATCTTGAGTTGTATCTAGCTGAGAAACTTTTGCAAGAAACTAAGATGGCTCACTCGCTTTTGGATGGCAAGAGTATTTTTGACACGCAGACTAGAATAATTAATAAGATTAATAAAACACTCTCCAAGGACGCGTGGAATACTTTTGTTCCTAACTTTAAATCTCTCGCGACCGTAGCAACCATTTTCAATACCAGCACACCTGTGAAGCAGAGAGTTTTGCATGAAGATCTGTTGGTTAAAATGATGAACTCTACAGAAAAGTTAGAAGAGAACAAGTTAGAACCAATCGATAATATCGTTTATCATTCTTTCGTGAAGAAGTTTAATGAGCGATATACGGGTCTTCTTAAAGAGCAGAAAGATTTGCTTGGTAAATATATTGCTTCTTTTGCTGACAATGGTTTAGAGTTAAAGTTATATCTAAATGAAGAAATAGGGCGACTTAAGAAGACAGTCGCAGCCTCACTAAAAATGGAAGAAGTTTTTACTGATGAGGAAATGGTTGAGAAGACCAAAAAAGTACTGAACATTTTAGAAGGCTTTAAGAATGCATCTCCAACTCAAGAACTTGTTACGAGAGTTCTAAACATTCAAGAACTTGTTAGGGAAATAAATTCGTAATGATCAAGATCCACGTCGGCGGCCCGCAGGCAACTGTAGAACTGCATGCTCGTAAAACATTAGATGGAAATCTTTTGATAATGGATCACGACATTATTGATATTGTGTTGTTGCCAGAAAGTAGCAAGGTCGTGGCATTTCCAAAGAGCCACTCCGTTGAGGATGCTTATGGAACACAAACACGTCTTTTCGATTTTTTAGCCGACAAGGGGGTTGTTGAGAGAGATAGTGTCCAGGGGGGCAATATTTTTAGTTCTCTAGAGGGCATAATACCAGAAAGTAAGAAGGCTAATGCCCTTCAGGCAGCAGTATATGTTATATCAGAGTTTATTACCGTCGAAGCTGACGTTCTGAAGAGGGCCGAGGAATACGAAAAGAATCTTGAAGACTACTTTACTGAGCCCACCGATCTGGATTCGACAGAGCTTGGAGAGGTGCCGCAGCAAGCTGAGAAGGGTGCGATGGTACCAGGATATTATTATATCCCGCTTCGCTACAAGATGTAATGCAAGTCATAATGTGGCCTGTTCTAGAGAGCCTTCTAGTATTTATTTTGTGTGCGTATGGTCTCACGCAGCTTCTTTGCTTTTCTAAGATTTTAGATCGTATCAGGCCTAAACATTATTTCTTTTCTTGTCCTATGTGTATAGGATTTTGGGTAGGAATATTTCTATGGGGCGTTAATGGTTACACGGAACTATTTATTTTTGATAACTTAAATCCTGTTACGGGGTTTTTGTTGGGATGCTTAAGCTCGGGCACTTCATATGCCCTAAATATGATTATCTGTGATGATGGAATACAAATAGGAGGAGGAGTAAAAAATGACTAAATGGATGTTACAACCAGTACGACGATGCTGCAAAGGCAGTTGACTACTTTAAAGGAATAATACAATGGCACGCAGAAAAAATGTAAAAAGAATCGACCCAAGATATTTCTTGCACGAGACAGTGAATCGTAATGATGATGGCTCTGCTATGGAAGAAGGTTGTCCCCACGAAGAAGGCGGTGAAGCTCTCGACATTAGCACTCCCGGCACGGAAGTTCATGTTGACGACATCAGCCAGCTATCCCCCGAAGAGGCATTTGCCGCGGGAATGGCAGCAGCAAGAGACGCGATTGATCAGGCGATGGGAGGCCCTGACGGGCCCCCGCCCGAGGGAGGCTTTGCTGCTGAGCCGGCCATGGATTAAACTATGACTAAGGTACTTCTCCGAGAATATTATGAGCTTTGTGATGGAGGTGCCTGTCAGGATCTCCTTACAGAAGCTGAAAAGAAGTTTGTTACTGCTGGCGGTATGATGCTATCTGGTATGATGCAGATGGCAGAAACCCAAAACGGCAATGGACGCATCTATCCTCAAAAGATTTTAGAACGAGAAGTGAAAAACTACAAGAAGCTTGTTGATGATAACCGCGCACTAGGAGAACTAGACCATCCCGAAGAGTCAGTCATTAATCTTCGAAACGTTTCTCATCAGATAACTGATATTTGGATGGACGATAACAGGGTGATGGGAAAGATGAAAGTACTTGATACTCCTTCGGGAGGCATCCTCCGATCTTTAGTAGACTCTGGGGTTTCTATCGGCATCTCTTCTCGTGGCTTGGGATCCGTCTCGGAGAGCTCCGGCCAAACTATAGTTGAAGATGATTTTCAGCTAATCTGTTTTGATATGGTATCGGAACCTTCAACACCTGGTGCATTTATGATGCGAGAAAATAAGAATAGAATAAATGAAGTATTTACAAAAGCAGATCGTATCAACCGTGCTTTGAATGAAGTATTGAGGGATTAAAAATGAGTAAAAAGTCGCTGACCGAAAGCCAGATTAAACAAATAATAAAAGAAGAGTTTGCCGTAAAAGGCATAGTTCTTACCGAAGAAGAGATTAACGAGCTATTTGGTAACTATAAAAGAAAGCTTATTAAGCAAATTAAAACCTTAGATCCCAATGGTGATAAGCTGGTTGATAAGTATAAAATCTATTCTTTTGATACACTCAAAGATCATGATGAGACCTCTCTAAAACAAATACTTAAAGATCTCGGCGGGGAACCAGATAAGAAAGGCTGGACTGATATCAATGTTAATCTTCCGGGCGTGTGGGATATCCTTGCCCCGGAATGGGCATGGGGCGGCGCAGAAGGCACCTTGCTTGGCGGCGAAGAGGTTTTACATTCTAAGGAGCGAAGGCAAGCGAAAGACAACGCAAAGGCAGAAGTCGCGGCTCAACTCACGAAATTAAAAGAGATCGATCCCGAAGGCGCCGCAATCATGCAAAATGTTTATACCCAGCTGGATAAACGACGTTTTCCAAACGAGCCAACTGCCAGCGACTTTAAGTCCGAGAGCGAGCGTCTTAGTCAGGTATACGAAGCGATTGTAAAGGATTTTGAAGCCGAGAAGATCAATTGTGTAACGGCCAATATTCGTATAGCAGTACTGCGTTATATAGTAATTTACTTTCAAGACTATAGAACGAAAGATCAGTATTATTATAGGATGGGCTTTAGCGAACAAACAGACCTTGGCGCCAAGCAGGGAGCAACCGCAAAGGGTTACGAGGCAGCATACAGCAAAGAACTTCCGCTTGGCCTCCTTAAATGGGCCGCGGGTTTTGCAGTGGCCGGCTTCGTTGTAAATTCAGATTTCTTCCAAAACCTATTGATAGGTATGACCGATATGGAAGCAGCGCCCGGATCCGCAGCTGCCAGAACAGCTGTTAGGCAAGCGGTTAAACAGAGTATAGGTAATGTTTCCAAAGGAGATGGCATTATAAAAACGGTTCGCGCGATGGGAGGCGAAGACTTCGCCAACTTTGGCCGCGCCGGCGGCCCAGGCCTGGGGGCATTGACGCCAGCCATGAGAAAATTGTTTGCTCATGAGGGCGTCATGGCCGACCCTGGTGGCCCAGCAGCCCTAGGGCAGGCTATAACCAACAATCTAGATCCTCATAAGTTATTTATAGAGGGCCCCATGTCAGGCCAAGGAGGTACTGTATTTGCGCTAAATCCCGGCAATTTCGAAGCAGCCGTACAGGAGTCCGCCAAATCTGGATTCGAAGCTGCCGGGCAAGTTCCGGCAGCAACTCTTAAAAATCAAGTCTTAAAAGCCGTTGGAGCAGTAGGGGCCCCATTTTTGTTGGGCCTAGCAGCCTCTATGGCCGCGGCTGCCGGCACAGCTGCGTTCTGGAGACGCGGTGCTAAAGACGAGGAAGGCAAAGCGCTTACCTGGGGCTCGCGCATCTCCTATCTCAAGAAAAAAGTCGACACAATGAAAGATGTACCTTGCGACGAAACAGAAAAGTGCCCTGATGGTTCTGAACCGCCGTGCGAAGAGAAGCCCCCGCCGCCACCGCCACCGCCGGGCAAGTGTCCTTCTACTGATGAAGAAAAGCTGCAAGGCAAAACGGACTGGAATGAAGAGGAAAAGAAATGCGATTGCCCCGAAGGCTATGTATTTTCAGAAATAGCACCTCGCGATGATGGCGGCCAAGGCAAGTGTATTAAAGATATGATTATTGCTGAAGATTGCGGCTATATGGGTCTTCGTAACAGCGAGGATCCGGAGAAGCCGGGATGCATATGTCCCGATACCGGGAAGTTTGTACCAAACGAACACTGGGATGACTGGAAGGAAATAGGCTGGTGCAAGGATGAAGAAGAAGGAAAGTGCCCGGACATAAAAGAATGGGATCCGGAGCTAAAGAAGTGCGTCTGTCCTCCAGGCCTGACTGAGATGGGCGATGATTGTGTTACGGTCTATCCGCCGCGACCGGGTGGCACCACCCCCACCAATGTTGATATCGACGTGCTGGTGAAACTGATACAACAGCTAAGTGGTGATAAAACCGTAGTTAACAATGTTACTAACAACTTTACAAAAGTTATCAAGCAAGGTGACAATATTAATATTGATCAGAGAGATCAAAGTAAGTTTAACCAACAAATCCAGAACATTAAAACAGAACTTAATATTGACATTGATTCTGATGTAGATCTTACGCAAATTCAAATAAATCAAATAAGACAATATCTTATTGATCAGAAGGTTATTACTATTACGAACCCTCTCGATGAGCCGTGTCCGGAGGATATGATTCGTGATGATGATGGCAAATGCGTAAAACCAGGGTCGCGACCTGGCGGCGGCATCGAAGTCGAACCAGAACAATATGAGATAACGGTGGACGGCGCCGATATACCTTCTGTAGAAAAAACAGTTCGTGACCTTGCAGCCGAAAACGGCTGGAAAGTCGATGAGAAGGGCCTAGAAGATCTTTTAGGCAGGGTTGAGCAATGGATGGAGTGGACAAATGCACGCGCTTACGGACTGGCTCGAAACGTTGACATTAGCAAATGGCCATCCCCCAACCCCCGACCGGTCGTTTCCTTACGAAATGATCAATCGCGAGATGCAGATCTAAGAGAGGCAGTTTTGGAGGCTCTTGCAGAGCTAAGAGAAGCCGCCAGCGCGCACGACACCGCGCCCGCTGTCGGGACCAAGAGTGTCTCAAAGGCATTTAGGCTCGCGGATCCAGCAGATCCAACAAGGAAAGCGCCAGCGGAAACCGGAAAAACAACGCTGGCTCGCGCCAAGGGCGATGCTAAGCGCTCTGGCGCCAAGCTTACACCCCAAACCAAAGGGGATGTCCGCGATGGCAAGATACTGTTTTTTGTTAATAAAAATGGTGCCAACTACGTAAGAAAAAGCTTGAGAAATTTCCTTCGCGGACAGCTGTCTGGCAACCAAGCGCTACATCCTTATTACGGCTCTGCCGGCAACGAGTGGCCCGCAGGCGACTGGAACGCCACCTTAGCACAGGCAATCGCTGATTTTGTTTATGGTGAGCTTGAAGAGCAAGGCGCCGAGGTACAACAACAGCAACAGCAGCAAGAGGCTAAAGAACTAGAACGTTGGAAAGTGTTGTCGGGGATTAAATGAACAAGGCAGAACTAAAGAAGCTGCTCAAGCCACTGATAAAAGAATGTATCAAGGAGGTGATATTTGAGGACGGCGTTTTATCAGGAGTTGTATCAGAGGTCGCTCGTGGAATGGGTGGAGTTCAAATTGTTGAAGCTCAACAGCCCGAGCCAAAAGCAGAAGAAAACAACTTTGCTGAGATGCGACAGCAATCTTTGCAAGAACAAAAACAAAAGATAGACGAGCATAGAAAGAAGCTTATGGGCGCCATGGGAGAGAACGCATATAATGGCGTAAATCTATTTGAGGGCACGACCCCGATAACTTCCGCGGGTGCTGCTCCTGGCGCACCTCAGACAGCGCAAGGCGCCCTGTCCGGCGTAGCGCCCAGCGATCCCGGAGTAGATATATCAGGATTGCTCGGCAGCGTTGGTAAGAACTGGAAAGCTCATATCGATGCAGGAAAATAGAGGTGCTCTGTGGCAGACAATGTAATAGTGACGAGAAGACCAAATGAAAGCTCAGAAAGATTAATCAGAAGGTTTATCAAAAAAGTTAAGAAAGAGGGCATTCTAGAAACATATCGCGGCAAGACCGCTTATTACATAAAACCCTCTGTTAAAAGGAAGATCAAATCAAAAAAAGCACGGAGAGAAAAAGAACGTTTAGAAAGAAAACGCTTTAAAAGGAAATAGTTATTATAGAAGACTATTTAAAGTAGTTCGGAGAATTTAGTATGGCCAATTTTCAATATAAAGCAGGATTGCACAATGTAGGCTCCTACCAGGTGTCGGGCAAGCCATTTGCAACGGGAAGTATTGATTGTCTCGATGACGATCGTCATCCTGTACAGGTAAAATTTCCAAGTGTAACGTCGTGGGTTGTTGTAACTAATAGCGATACCAGTGTCGACGCTCAGTTCCACCTCCGCGTTGGTTTTTCAGAAAATGGTGTTACCGGTAACGATAATAATTCCTTTTTAGAGGTTTCAGGGGGCGTTACAACCCCTCGTTTGGAATTAAAAGTATCAGAGATTTGGCTCAGTGGATCTGCTAATTGTTCTGTTATGGCGGGCTTGACATTTATTGGCACTGATGCTATTAATAACTCTGGCATCTCCCCCAACGGTACAAACTGGTCCGGCGCCGCAGGAGTTTAATCCACTATGGCTAGCGGCTGGGCATATGTAGGTTGCGCTGATTTTGCCACGGGCAGCGGCCCGACTGGTTCCGTACAGTTTCATTCACACGGTACTTCGATCAATGGTAGCCAACATTTTATGTTTCATACCGCTTCGGTATATCACGGCGCTGCGAACACTTTAGTATTATCAGGCAACATGGTGATAACTGGCTCGCTTAGTGCCAGCGTGATCAAATATGAAAATATTTCGGTTATTGATGCTACGGGATCAACATTCTTTGGAAACACCAATGACGATGTACATGCAAGAACCGGCTCTCTCCGCGCAAGCACTCTTTCAACACCGGTTTTTTGGGCGACGGCCAGCGCTAACGGAGCAATCCCATATGTAGGTATCGGAACGATAGGTGCATTAGCTACACTTCAAGTCCAGGGGGGCTCAGCTACCTCCGTCCCAACGTTGCTTATAGATCATGATGACGACGACGTCGTTGGTGTTGATATTAATCTTGCAAACACGACGGAAATTGGTATTGATATTGATGCTAGCAATACTACAGCGGCCGTACTCGATATAACCGCAAATGCTTTAACAACCGGTCCCGCGTTAAACATTTCAACAACCGCAACAAATAACTCCGCTGGTGCCTTAGTAAAGATTGCCCAATCAGGCGACAGGGCCGGTGATGCTGCCAGTATTGGCTTAGACATCGACTTTGACACAGGAGCGGCCGCTAATGCCCGGGCATTCAGAATCGACTCAGAACAAACGACAGGCATTGTGGCCGAGATTAATGGAGATATACTAACATCAGGAACAGGTGTTGACCTTTCTGCTGATGCGCTTACGTCAGGAAAAGGAATTGGAGTAACAAGTACAAGCAATGGTTTAATTGGAGCTAATCTACTTTATGCTAATGCTTCTGGAACCTCTACAGATGCTTATTCGGTTGCCAAGATTGTAAAAGATGCAGCCAACCTCTCTGACTCAAACGCAATTGTCGGCTTAGATATAGACTTTGATGGCACTGATGGTACCGCCGGCCGCGCATTCAGAATCGACTCCGAGCAGACAACCGGCGTAGTTGCCGAGATTAATGGCGATGCTCTTACTACAGGAACAGGTGTTGACCTTTCTGCTGATGCGCTTACGTCAGGAAAAGGAATTGGAGTAACAAGTACAAGCAATGGTTTAATTGGAGCTAATCTACTTTATGCTAATGCTTCTGGAACCTCTACAGATGCTTATTCGGTTGCCAAGATTGTAAAAGATGCAGCCAACCTCTCTGACTCAAACGCAATTGTCGGCTTAGATATAGACTTTGATGGCACTGATGGTACCGCCGGCCGCGCACTCCGGATTGACTCAGAACAAACGACAGGCATCGTTGCAGAAATTGATGGCAATGCGCTCACAGCTGGCGTAGCATTAGATGTATCAACATCCGCCCTCACCGACGGCAAAGCGGTATATATAGGCGACAATTCAGCCAATGCCACCACAAGAAATAGTGTTGAGATTGTACAAGCTCACGCTTCTGCCACTGGCGCTACTGCTTTGACAGTTCAGTCTGATGGCGGAAATACCGGTATGTTTCTTGACAAAAACGCATCCGGCGTGGCAGCACAAGATGCAACAGGATTATACATTGACTTTGTCAGAACCGTTGCGGCTTCTGGTTCCGCCGCGCACAACGATATCGGCATTCATCTGGATGTCACTTCGCGAAGCCGAGGTACATCCACTGTGGTGGGCCACGACGTCACCGTCACTGGCCACACAGACGGCACTAGTACAGCCACCGGTATGGAACTCACGACCACCGGCGCAGACACCAATAACGGCTTAATTATCAACTGTGCTGACGGAGGTACGGACTTTAAGGCTGTAAGTTCTGTTGATACTGGGGACTTTTTCTCGATTACGACCACCACTCATGGCGCCACCACGCTTGCTACTGTGGATGACGACTCAAATGACGACGCCGATCTTACATTGGATGCCGATGGAAAGATAGTTGTAGAAGCAAAAGCGGGCGACGAAGCAGTATTCAACGAAGGCGGCCTGGATGTTGATTTCCGTGTTGAATCAGTAGATGAGACTCACATGATTTTTGTTGAAGGCTCTTCCAATCGAGTAAGCATTGGCGACTCAACAGATGCTCCGGCTGCTACGCTAGAAATCGCTAACGCTAGCGATGGTGGCGTCCCGCTCCTTATTCTCGATAGCAATGATACGGACAAAATGGCGCTTCATATTGATGCTGCCAATATTGATGCTGATGTTATTGATATCGTGGCTGATGCTGTAACAACCGCTAACGTGATTGATGTTACCGCAGATGGATTAACAACCGGCAAGATTCTTAATCTTGTGTCTGACTCATCTAATACAGATGCAAACACTTTGGCACTCATTCACAATGATAATGCGTCAGCTGTCGCAACTACCGTACTCCATGTTCTAAACGATGCCATAGCGGGAAGTAATACCGCAGTAATAGAAACCACAGCTGCAGAAACAAACCCGCTTCTTGAGTTGAAGAATTCCAACCCTGCAACTGATAAGCCCGTTATCTTATCATTGAATAGGTCGGACGCGACTGCCGAAGCAGATGACATGTCTATTGGTACCATTAGATTTGATGGGGTTGGTGACGGCGGTCAAGCAACTTCATACGTATCTCTGGATGCAATTGCTAGCGACGTAACAGCGACCGACGAAGGCGGCAAACTAACGTTTAATGTATTTGCTGGTGGTACCGCTGGAACGGCGGGAGCTACAAATCTCTTATCAATCGGTGGCGAGGATGTAACAAACGGCACCGCATGCGAAGTAGTTGTCAATGATGCCGGAATCGACTGCGATTTCAGGGTTGAAACAGCCAATATGTCGAATGCGCTTTTTGTTGATGCTGGTACCGAAGCGGTTCAGATCGGAGCTAGCTCAGGGGCCCCGGGCGGCGTACTTGAAATAAATCAGTATGTGAACGGTCATGGCCCCAGTGGTCTTCCAGCTTTATTGGTCACCGCAGCGGATGTTGATCAGATAGCTGTTGATATTGATGCATCCCAAACGACGGCAAATGTTATTGACGTAGCAGCAACAGCGCTAACTACTGGAAAAGCGTTGTTTATTGATGCCGGCAATGCAACAACAACTTCAACCACTGCTGGCCCTATTGTGCATGTAGATTTTGATAAGACTGGAATCGTTGCCTCTGGTCAAACATCCACTTTCATTGGCCTAGACCTTGATATGGATGATGCTGCCACCAATGTTGGTACATCAACGATGACGGGAATGGATCTCGATGTTATTTCCGCCCTAAGCGGCGGAACAGTATCAAATATTGGTTTGGATGTAAGTGTTGCCGGCGCAGATACGAATTACGCTGCTCTTTTCCGATCTGGATCTGTCGGCATTGGTACCGGCGCGCCTTCGAAGAAGTTACATGTTTCGGGGTCCGTGTCCGACGCCAGTATTCTTGTAGCATCAGATGCGGCAGCTATAGAGTTATATCCCGCCAGCGGCCCGGCGCTCAGGTTCGGCACACCAGGGACTACATACTCCCACCAGATCTATGGGACCTACTCGAGCAAACACCAAATTCAACTCGTCTCAAGCCTCGATTTCCAGATTTCTGGCGCCTTGGGGGGAGTCGGCTATTACTTTGAGCAGTCCACGGGCAATGTCGGCATTGGTACTCAGGCGCCAGGCGCAAGCTTGCATGTTTCATCTTCGGGCGACGCAGCGCTTCTGCAGGTCGACGGCGCGACGAACGGAACGGTTCTTTTTGTAACCGGATCCGGCCGAGTTGGTATAGGTACGGTAACGCCGGCCACCACCTTAGACATTCTCGGAGATACCCTAGGCGATCAGCTACGATTGGGACATGGTGGAGTTAACTACTACAAAATGGGTCGCAATAGCGCCGGCTTTTTAGAATTTCGGGGCAATCAGACCAATTTTGTTGGATATGAGTTCAAGAACTCGTTGGGTAGAACAGCGCTCTATGTTTCTAGTAGCCTTACCCCCGGCGATGATAGAATCGGCATCGGTACGGCAACGCCCACGGCTCAATTAGCAGTTAATGGTGCCCTTCACGTTACGGGAAGCATTTTGCCCGGAGCAGATAATTCACACGACCTAGGCTCATCCGCAATGCGATGGGCAAATGTTTATACTGGCGACTTACACTTGGCTAATGAACGCGGAGATTGGACTGTTGTTGAGGAAGAAGACTATCTAACTATAAAGAACAACAAAACCGGAAAGCGATTTAAACTTTTGATGGAGGAGATAGAAGACTAATGCCTATTAATGCTACCGGATCGGCCAACAGCTTTACCGGCTATGGCAGCTTTATATCCAATGAAGGCGGCAAGGATCACGATTTCCGTGTTGAATCTAGCGGTGAGCCAAACATGCTTTTTGTCAACGGCGGCACAAATAGAGTCGGCATTGGTACTCAGTTCCCAAGCGCAAGCTTGCACGTTTCCTCTTCGGGCGACGAAGCGCTTCTGCAGGTCGACGGCGCGGTGAGCGGAACGGTTCTTTTTGTAACCGGTTCCGGCCGAGTAGGGATTGGCACGTCGACTCCGGGGTCTCTGGTCGAGATCTCCGGCTTTGATGACGATATGAACGAGGGATTCGTTCTGCTCAATAGA
>Ga0209756_1000190_pt1 | contig 59530 bp, 67 predicted proteins | sample ETNvirenome_6_85_FD_184071 | JGI IMG/M metagenome (GOLD analysis project Ga0209756, IMG submission 184071) | Marine viral communities from the Pacific Ocean - ETNP_6_85 (SPAdes) (version 3) | ecosystem: Environmental > Aquatic > Marine > Oceanic | place: Pacific Ocean | collected 2013-06-19 | reverse complement strand
TCAGGCCTCAACAGCGCCGATCATTATGGTGATGAGGTGGACAGGCTCTATCGGGAGGGGGTTGTCAAGGGGGAGACCACGGGGTTCCCATCCGTCGATGAGATTTACACGGTCAAGACGGGGATGGTCACGGTGGTCACGGGCATCCCGTCGAGCGGCAAGTCGAGCTTTCTTGATCATGTCATGGTGAACCTAGCGAAGGCCAAGGATTGGAAGTTTGCAATCTGTTCATTCGAGAATGACCCCTCCACCCACATCACTCAGCTTATTGAAAAATACAGCGGCAAGCCTTTCTTCTCAGGCACCACACCAAGGCTTGATGAGCGCTTGCTCCAAGAGTCGAAGGCGTTTGTGAAGGATCACTTTTGTTTCATCGACAACAATGATGGGGAGAAGGCTACGCTTGCCAGCGTTTTGGACCGGGCATCGGGGGCCGTGCAAAGGATGGGGGTGAGGGGGCTGATCATAGATCCCTTTTCTTATCTTGCGCTCCCTGACAAGTCGAAGAGCGAGACGCAGCAGATCAGTGACATGCTTACGGACGTGAGGATGTTTGCGAAGCTGCATGATATTCACGTCTGGTTTGTCGCGCACCCTGCCAAGATGCGGAGGGAGGAGGGGACCACGCCAATACCCAAGGGGTATGACCTCAGCGGTTCGGCACACTGGTTCAACTTTGCCGACGTTGGATTAACGGTGGCGCGGTTCGCTGACCAAAACCAGAACCGTGAGCGTGTGAAAATTATCTGTTGGAAAATGAGATACCGCTGGCTTGGCAGTCAGGGTGAGCGGGTCCTAGATTTTGACGTACCATCGGGGTGTTACTATGAGGAACAAACGGAAGTCCAAGCTATCCAACATTGGTCCGACACCTGAGTCGGTAGCGCATGGGGAGTTTGTTGTGGAGGACGCCTCCACAGCAGCGGGAGATATAAGGTTCCGTCGGGTGGACGTGACCCAGCTTGATCGGTTGCTGATGATGAAGCGGATTACCCCACACCACCACCAAGTAGGGGAGGAGCTTCTGGGAATCCTGCACCGCGCAAAGATGATCGGGGTGGCAGGGTCCAACTGGAATGGGAACCTATCTGGTGGGGAGCGCAGAATATCAGAGCGGCAAGCCGCAGCCTACGCAGAGGCGGTGAAAGTCATTAGGCACTTGAAAGATAAGGGGGGGGATAGGATCAAGGACTTGATCCTTGGGGTCCTGCTTGAGGACAGGCCAGTGGCCGACATGCTTGCGATCAGGAGGATCACAAGGGGATTAGAAATCGTGGGGGATTTCTTTGCGGAGCGGTATGGCTGGAACCCGCTTCCGAATCTTCTCGCGGAATGACCCGTGAGAAGTGGGGCAGGGGGGGGTTAATCTGATTGGTCTTGGGTTCCCCCCCCTGCACTTCACTTCAGATAGCTAGGCTTATCCACCTCAGCCATCTTCATGCTATCCCACACTTTGCGGGATAGTTTCTTGCAGTTGGTGGGCCAGCGCACGGCTTCCCGTACCCTCACCCATTTGTACCCAACGCTGGCCTCGACGGTGCGCTTGCCGCAGCCGCAGCTAGGCCACAGTTCGTTACCGACATGACCGGTATAATACTTAGGCTTCATTTCACCTCCTCTCGTGCTTTCCTGCGGAGCGTTTCCACAGAAACGAGACACTCATCTCCGTCGTCGTCTAGTTCAATGCAAAGGAACCCGTCTTGCTCAAGCTCTCGCAAAACAAAGTCGGGGATTTTCTGCATGGCCTCACGGCGCGACAGATAGACTCCGACATAGAAGGCGAAGGCTAGACAGGCAGTGGCAAGTAGCGTGTGGGTTAGTGCATCCATGTTATTGATCTCCCTTGTCACGCTGTTGCTCATACTCTTCTTGATATTCGTCCCAGTTTCTAGCCAACTGAAACTCGAAACCCGTTCGGCTTCCTAGCCTGTCAATCTCTGCACGCGCCTCATCCTCAGTCGGTGCATGGACTTCAACAAATCTTGCCAAGTCGTACACCCATAGCGTGTCGGGTAGCGTTTCGGGTTCTTCGTCCAGAACATTTTCTTCCACAGAAACTATCTCGTATTCCCTGAACATCTCGCGAATTTGTTCTTCGCTATAGGCGTGAAGATAAAGGTGTTTCCTTTCCCCCTCTCCAGTATTATCGACAAGCTCAAGCCTAACGTAATACCTTTTCATTGCGCCTCCTCCCTTTCCAATCGTACTCGACGGCGTCGCCTAGAGGGCGTTAGCCGCATTCTCTCAGCGTCATTGAACACGTAATCTTTAACGTAGCGTTCATAGATTTCGTAGTGATCGGGGTGGGCTTCTGAGTCTAACGCACTTATTTCATAATCCCCCGTCTCCACCAACGGAAGAGGTTCAGTGCCGTTTATCCACATAAGTTTACAGATATAATCATAAGCAGAGGACCAAGAGTTAAACGTATCAAAGTCGTATGACCTCCCGTTGCTATGGCTAACCCGCTCTAAAACATAGACCCTAAGGCCCTTGATCTCTAATTCCATGGTGATTGTTCCTTGTTCTGGACTGCTCCGTAACAATTGGGCAGTTGGGTTTGGCGAACCGGGTGACCGGTCTTGGATTCATAGAGGTAACACCACGCCAGATATCTCTGACCCTGGGTGTACAGGTGGGGGTTGGCAGCTACGTGAATAGCCGCCTCCCGCCAGTTGCTTTCCCCGCTCATAACTGTTTCATCATGTTGCGAGCGATGCGGTTTCTCAGTAGGGAGTAGGCACGCTTTGCGCTGGTGCCTGTACCGTGTGCCTTGTTAGGGTTCACGTAGTCACCCGTGAAAGCGAGGTATCGTTTCACAGGCTCGAACGAACGGGTATCATGCGAGTATGAACCGTCACGGCCAAAGGTCTCAAGCGCATGAAAGCACACGATCTTGATCCCGTGATCAGTCGGTTCCCCGTCGATCTCAGTCATCACGTCTTCCGCTGCGAGAACAAGGTATTGGAAGGTTGATGTGCCGTCTGATTTTTCCGAAACCTTTTCGAGAAACGGCGGCGATACCTGTCGTGAAGCCGTCCCGGTCTGAGCCGTCGAGTCTTTCCAATCCATCAACCGATTGCCAAACAAGGGCATGACGTGGGTAAAAAAATTGGAACTGACCTCGACTTGAAGTTTAGATTCGGAGCCGTATTTTTGATGAGAAAAAACAAACGCCGGGCGATCCCCCAATTGAGGACCCTCTCTGCGATCATCAGGCGGGTTCTCTAACTCTGTGCCGACACCAGCCATCGTGAAGCCGTTGACCTTCACGCGATCCCGCCACCCATTCAAAACATCACTGCGGATCATGCGCATGCGCTTTTCCCAGCGGCCTAAGAACGTGCGGAACACTGGCTCAAGATGCACACCCCGGCGCGTCTGATTGATGGCGGTATCCTCACGAGAACGGCGGCGGTAACGTCTGATCATCTCGTGATAGCGAGACAAGGCCTTGTCAAATTCCTGTAGCTCGAAGTCGCCGCTGATCTTTTCGAGGTAGGTGCGTGCGGTGTACGTTCTCAGGTCCTCGTCAGAGTCGAGAATGGAATCGCCATTTGGAAAAGGCACAAACGGACTTACCTTTCTGGTGGAGTGCTCCTGAATAAACAGGCACAAGGCATCCAGGCCAGCCTTGTTCTTTTGATAATCATTGTAATCCATGGTGATAATACGGGGAGCCTTGCGGCCCCCCGCTCCCTATTTAGTTGAGGTGAATGGTCTTGCCGAAGTCGGCGGTGCGAGCGGTGGTCGATACCCAAAGCACCGGATAGTCCGGCTCATCAGGCATCGAACATTCGAGGTCGGTCAGATAGATAAACGAGTCGACTTCGATCTCGTTCTCATAAACGTAGTCGAATGGTGGTCGGAAGTCGGTACCGCCGCCGCCGTACCGGCCAAGGTCTTGCTGATCAATCGAGGCCGGATCATCATACTCATCAACGTGGGCGATGCGTGTGTCGCAATAGATCACGGTGACTTGTTCGGCGTCCACGTCTTGGCATACCGACTTGGCCTCCGACATGAGCGCAGCATACTCATCTTGTGATACGCTGGCGCTGGTATCGACGGCGATCACGATATGACCGACGCCCTCACGTATGCGGCGCGGCGCAAAGATACCGCGCTGCACCCATTTTTTGTCAGCACGCCGCCAATCGTAGCGGTGGTCGGAACCCTTACCCAGAAACCGGGCAAGCTCGTTACGCCAATCAACCTTGGCGTCCCGCAAGTCATCAACGTAGGCGGCAAGGGAACCGGGCAGCTTACCTTGAGCCTTGGCGATCTGCGCAGCGTTTTGAACGTCGGCCATAAGCTCCCGCTCCATTTCCGCAATCTCTTGGGCATCAAGAGGTTCACCGTTGTCACCCTCAGCGTCGATCACAACTCCGGTACCCGTGTCGTCGGCGAAAGGATCGCCGCCACTTTGCGGGGCACCATCATCACCGCCGCCCGTGTCGCTATCATCGCCGTCACCTTGCGGGGTATCATCGTCACCGCCACCCGGCTGGGGTGATGTGGGTTGCTCCTGAGCAAGCTCGTCGGCCAGAATCTCAGTCGAATATTCAGACCGGTCCCGCTTCAGATCACCGACAGCGCTCCAATCAAGAGCGCTAGCCGGTAGCGACTTGCTATCCTTGCGGAGCAAGTCATTGATGATCACGTCACCGCAGATATTCCATAACTTGGGATCACGAGAACCCCGTCGCAGATGGTGGAAAAATATCTTGTGATAAACCTCGTGGGCAAGCACCGCTTGCACCTCGTGATCCGATAACGTCAGCGCGAAGTCGGGATTGATATAAAGACTCTTGCCGTCGGTTGCCATGGTCGGCAGCGTGTCCGTCCATACCGTCGGCATTTGGATCAGCATTGCAGCGGTGAACGGGTCCGTCATCTGCAATTTGATCTTGGCGCGAGTGACGTGCCGCACCGCCTCAGCAGACGGCTCGACAACCCCATCATTTAATTGTGATACAAGTGAACTCATTTTCAACCTCCGAAAAAACCAGCAAGGCGATCAGTGATTTCCGACGCCTCAGATTGCACAACCTTGACCACCTCAGCGTTCGAGGGGTCTTTGAATTCCGCCACATCGTGGCGGAGCAATTCGCTGCCCTTGATATCATCGACAAGGGCAGCAAGATCAGGATCACCAGCAACATTCAGCGCCGGTAAGATGTTCACGAGGTCGCCCAGGTTAGTGATCATCGTGTCGTATAGACGGCGGTTCGCCTCTGTCTTATTCTTACCGCCAGCCTTGCGAACCTTAACCGACTCGTAACCGTCGAGGCACGTAGCGATATGCGAGACCGCCTTGTGCAACCGCTCGAACGTGTGACGGGTAGCACTCCGCAGCAAGTCGGCGTTGTCATCGTCGATTTCCGCACGTATCTGCGCGGCCTTATCGTCAACGATCTTGGCATAGAAGTTCGCGCCAGTTGGCACGTCCCGCGCCCGCCATTTGAATTCATACATGGATTCAAGATCGGCGTAGCGTAGGTAATCGTCTTCGCGGAACATGCCGTTCAGTTGCTTGCGGCGTTGTTCGATTAGCTGGGGTAGCTTCCCGGCCAAGTCGGAAACGGCGGTATTAAACCGCCGCTTGTGATCATCCATGGTGGCCATGTATTGATCGAAAAGTTCCACGGGTAACAGGCGATAGGTGCCATCCCATGGGAGGGTCAACCGCTCGTGGTCACCGCGTGCCGCACGCGCCGCACGCTGCGGTCCGTCAACCATGCGCGGATCAAGCAAGTGCTTGTCATACTTGCCAGCGTTGTGGCTGGCAGCATGCTCCGCGTTGATCTTGTCGGTTACGTCCCGATCTTTGCGCGTGAACCCGGCGCAATTGATCTGCAATGTTATGAGCATCGCGTTCTCTTGGATAATGTTTTCCATGTTCTCAGCCCTCCCCAATGAGGTTAGATGTTTCGATCAGGATATCGGTGAATCCTGCGGTTGATATTTTCTTGCCAGGATCACCCGCCGCTTCGTTCCGACGTAACAGCGCGGAAACAGCAACCGAATGATACTCAGGCGGCAAGCGCTTGATGTATGCGGCGCATGCTTTGGCGGTTTTGTTGGTGACGGAGGCAATCAAGCTCCCGATCATGGCGTACCGCACGTCGGCCTTCTCAGGTACCGGTGCGGCATCGGGATTGGCGAATACCTCCGACGGTGACACAAGGTCCCGCCAAATGCGCAGGAACCCGGTGAACTTCGCCTGTTCACCAACGCCAATGGCACCGGCAATCATTGGCATTTCGATTGCTTTGGGAACCTCCGCCTTGATCACGTCGGACACTGCGACCCATGTGCGAGGGCAGGGGAACGGCGTGCCGTCGGCGGCGTGGCGGTGCAGCGCATCGGGAAACTGGGTCAGGTACGTGGTGACTTCAGGTGCTACGTCGATCTTGGCGAAGTGTGCCAGCGTCGGATCAAGCTCCGCCTCAACAGTCATAATGGTAAAGCGCGAGATTTGATGCTCCGGTATCGACTTCACTGCGGCCTTGTCCGACTTGCGGTTACCGTTCGCAATGATCAAGCAATCCTCAGGGAGTCGGTGACCGGCCACGCGCCTATCCCAATTTACCTGAGCCGCAGCCTTTTGAACGTCGATGTCACATTGGGGGAATTCCTCAAATATGATCACCGTTTTCTTGCCTGACTGAGCGGCGTCAAAAACCCGCTTCGCCCAATCGGGTAATAGCTGGGACATGACGTCACCGACTTGGGTAACCCAGCCTGTTACTTCAGATGGCTGATAGTTGCACAAGTTAACAGTGATCACTTCCCAGCCTTCCTCCCGTGCGACTTGAACCGGTACTTGTGATTTGCCGACACCAACGGGACCCAAGATCAAAAGCGGGTAACCGTCGATGCGGTTTATTTGAATGTCCATTGCGGCCCGGATAACGGCGGGCAAGTTGGTCATGCTGATAATGTTTTCCATGATATCCTCATAAGCGTTTCGGCGGTGCTGCGCCTCATCAGTGCCCCAGCAACAGGGGCAGACACTACTTGTTCAAATGTGGCCGGTTATTCTTTCCCACCGTAAGGGCACGGGCTGAACCCTACTTTGTGCAGACTACCGGGGCTCTAGGCTTGGGCGTTATTCGCCTCATCGTTACCGGATCAAAGCCATCGTTCACAAAGCATCGCTAGGCTTGCTAGGCCTGAGTTTCACAAGTAGCTGGAACCTCCTGTTCAAAATTTGCGACCTCGTTGCCGCAGTCATCTTGTCTCATACTCTGATCAGAATAGCAACACCTTTATTCAGGAATGTTCCATATTATTTGGGGTCACCATTCCCAGCCTTCTAGCCGGTCACTTGATAGGTGACGTATGGGAGCGGGAAATCTTACAACATGATCTATTCTGAAGAGTCTTTATATATAGGGTCTATGCAAGGGGTATCTGAGGGGTCTGACGCGGCCCGGCCTAGCCCTTGGCATGCTCTAAGAAGAATGTTCTTGACATTGGAAAAGTGTAACAAGATCAAGCACTTAGGTACCCATAGAGAAAGTGTGGTCTTATTTAGCCTGTAAGTTATTGATATTAAAAGCGGAATCCTGATAGGCCCAAGTCGAGGGTCTCTGGTGGGGTAGGTGCTAAGAACCCCTAATCATGCTCTATGGGGCTTAAAATGGACGACAGGCCGTCAAGTACAAAAGCGCCATTGTGGATAACTTTCTGTGGATAACTTTTGCACGCCAGAATATTGACGGGGACCGCTCCGCAGCAGATAGCTCGCCGGTTTAGCGAAAACCCTTTTCGCCATTTGGCGCTCCATGCTATAGGGGAGCGGTACACAATAGAGGGGTTTAAGGGTATGACCGAAAAGAAACCATATCTCACGCTAGTTGACGGTTCACTGGTACAACAACGGGACGTGAAACTGACCGCCAAGCAGGCGGGGTTTATCAGGTCCGTTATGGGAACCGACGCCAACGGGAAACCCAACACGCTATCGCAAGCATATCGGGACAACTACGATTGCTCCAACATGACGGACAAGACAGTAAACGAGAAGGCATGCCGACTCGCCGCTCAGGACAAGATTGCGGCAAGGCTAAGGGCACTAGAACAACAAAAGGATGACACTGCGCTGCGCTCCGCGCACTCGCGCCTGGAATTCATTCTTGGGCGGCTAGAGCTAGAGGCGCTAGGCCAAGGTGACGACACCAACGCCGCCAGCCGGGTACGCGCCCTCGAACTGTTGGGCAAACTGGCGCACGGCGGCGGTTCTCTGTTTCAGGAGCGCATTGCAACTGAGGATACACGCGACAGCGGCACGATACGTGCGGAGCTAGAACAGCGCCTGTCCCGCCTACTGGGAGGGAACAGCGCAGAATAACCCCCACCCCTCCCCTTTGTGCTGCACCGCTCCGTACCTACCCGGCACTAGCGGCCTGCGCTGCGGAGTGCATGGCGCGACTGATCGACCTGAGCGGCCCGGCGCTACCCGTGGCCTGCCCGGACCCGGACCCCGGACCCTTGATCGGGACCGCTCCCGGCTAGGGGTGCCCACCCCCGGCCCCCCTAGACCGAGCAAGCTACCCCACCACCACCACAGGCTAATCCCCACGAACAATTACCCCCCTTTGATACTTTCGTTCTTCTTAGGCCCCCCCTTTTGTTCTTCTTCAGGACTCCTTTAAGAGTTGACCCCCTACCTTTTTTTCTGTACGATGGTTCCATGGAGGTTGATATGAACAGAATGATTTTTCTAGTACCGGTACTACTCTCTACGTTAGTACCTACTATTGTATTATCTAAAGAATGTACCCGTACTAACTCTAGTACAGATACTAAATTAGAACTTGTACCTAAGTTAGTACCTATGGTACCTAAGGTACCTAGCAGGCCGCTGGAGAAGAAAGAACTGGTTAAAGGCAAGCGGTACCTTTCCCTACATTGTGATGTGCCCAAGGATATACAGGAGCAGCTTCGGAAGAAGTACAAGATGGTTCCTGTGTGGTGGGGCGTGAATGAGTATGATAACACGTACCTTGTTCACCGTAACCCTGAGACAAACAACTGGGCTATGTTTGCTGCGTTTAAGAGTGGCGCTATATGTTATGTAGGTACAGGCCCTACAGGTGCCCTTGTTGATGTGAAGAGTGGCGAGATCCATTGACGGACGATAACATCACGACGCTCCTGACGGAGCGTGAGAAAACGCACGGCGATGCAGCCAGCACGTTCTCCCTTGCGGGAGATTTGATTACGACGCTGTTGGCGCATCGTGAGGGGCCGATCAAACCGCACGAGTTTGCTATCGTGAATATCCTGCATAAGATTGCCCGGATATCCTGTGGCAGTTACCACAAGGATCACTGGGATGATATTAAAGGTTATGCAGATCTTGGGGAGAAGTTCCACAAGGAGTTGACAGAAACCTGTCAAGGGGGGTAGAAGTTGTATGTTCGCCGTATAGTGTGTGTTGATCATGGTGACGATACAAGACTTTGTGGTGGGCATGACTCTCTCGACCTCCCCATATTAGGCCCCGTTGTTTCTCCCTGTTTCGACGGGGCCTGATTATGGAGATCAGATGAGAAAGATGCACGACAACTACCCGACGCCGATGAGTATCGTTAACGAACTCGTCAAGCGTTGGGCGAAAGAGGGCATGATCTTTTGGGAACCGTGTTCTGGAGACGGCAGGATAGCTGAGGTGTTGAAGACCAAAGGGTGTCGGACAATGACAACCGATATCTCAATGGGTCAGGACTTCTTCGATTACAAGAGGGGCATATGTCCGAACGTGATTACCAACCCGCCGTTCAAAGACATTCGGCCTTTTATTGATCATGCTTTCGCTATCGGTGTTCACAGTATGGCGCTCGTCTGTCCTGAAAGGCTTTGGGCTTGTAAAAAAGGGCGCGAGCAGTTTATGCGGCATAGGCCGACAAGGTTTGCGAATATGGATTGGCGTGAAGACTATTTGCAGAAAGGCGGCTCGCCGGATCGGGCGCTGGCTGTAGCGATGTGGGACACGCCCCATTCAGAGACTTGCTCTTATGAAGTCTGGACAAGGACAGAGTAGATGCAGACTCTTGCTGCCCTTCAGTCCCAGATAGGACAACTGCCCTATCACGAGCAGTGTGAGCTTCTGGAACTGATGGAGAAGCTGGAGACGGCAAGAACACGCGAAGCAAGCCAGACAGATTTTCTGGCGTTTGTTAAGGCGGTGTGGCCCGCCTTTATCGAAGGCAAACACCATAAGACCATGGCCGAAGCATTTGAGCGTGTGGCTGAAGGAAAGCTGAAGCGCCTAATTGTCAACATGCCCCCTCGACACACAAAGTCGGAGTTCGCTTCGTACTTACTACCGGCTTGGTTCTTGGGGAAGACACCAGAGAAGAAGGTTATCCAGACGGCCCATACCGCAGAGTTAGCTGTTGGTTTTGGCCGTAAGGTGCGTAACCTGTTTAGTGACCAAGCGTTTAAGGATATGTTCCCCAAATCTCAGTTACAGTCCGACAGTAAAGCAGCGGGACGCTGGAACACCAACAAGGGCGGTGAGTATTTCGCTATCGGTGTTGGGGGCGCGGTTACCGGTAAGGGCGCGGACATCTTGATTATTGATGATCCTCACTCGGAACAGGATGCAGCCCAAGGCCAATACCACCCGGAAGTCTTTGACCGGGTATATGAATGGTACACCTCCGGCCCCCGGCAACGCCTACAGCCCGGCGGGGCCATCATTGTAGTGATGACCCGGTGGAGCAAGCGGGACCTGACCGGGAAGATTATAGATAACTCTGTGAAGCGGGCGGGTTCTGATGAGTGGGAGGTTATAGAACTTCCGGCGATTATGCCCTCCGGTAATCCGCTGTGGCCCGAATACTGGGGCATTAAAGAATTAGAAGCGTTACGTTCAGAGCTTCCGCTATCGAAGTGGTCAGCGCAGTATCAGCAAGACCCAACCTCAGAAGAGGGTGCGCTGATTAAAAGGGAATGGTGGCAGGAGTGGAAGGGCAAGCGCCCGCCGTCTTGTGAGTTTGTTATCCAGAGTTGGGACACGGCCTTTCTTAAAACCGAAAGGTCCGATTACTCAGCTTGTACAACGTGGGGTGTTTTTCTCAACGAAGACGAAAACGCCATGCACATTATTTTGCTGGATGCTTTTAAGGAGCGCATGGAGTTTCCAGAACTCAAGAAGCGTGCCTACGAGATGTGGCAGGAAGCAGAGCCGGATGCGTTTCTGGTAGAGGGCAAGGCTTCCGGGATGCCCTTGGTGTTTGAGCTTCGGCAGATGGGGATACCTGTGTCGGAGTACGTCCCATCAAGAGGCAACGATAAGATTGCTCGTGTTAATTCTGTCGCGGATATGTTTGCCTCAGGAATGGTTTGGGCACCAGCCACACGATGGGCTGAAGAAGTTATCGAAGAGTTTGCTGCGTTTCCCGCTGGTGATCACGACGATCTCGTGGATAGTTCAACGCAAGCGTTAATGCGATTTCGACAGGGCGGCTTTATCCGCAATCCTTCCGATGAGGAAGACGAGTGGATGCCGCCCCGTTATGCGGAGTATTATTGATGGCGATTGATAAGGCCCTATCAGGATCAGGAGAACCTTCAGAGGAGGGTACTCCTGTAGAGATTGAGATCGTCAATCCTGAGGCGGTGTCTATTAACACACCGGACGGTGGCATGGTTATCGACTTTGATCCTGAAGTTGAGGACCTTATCGAACACGGGTCCAACCTCGCGGAGTACATTGAAGATAGCGAACTGGGCTCCGTTAAGTCTGAGCTTATGGGCGCGTTTGAGGCAGACCGCGCCTCACGCAGTGAGTGGGAAGAGACATACATTAAGGGCCTTGATCTTCTTGGTTTGAAGATTGAAGAGCGGACAACGCCGTGGCCGGGGGCGTGCGGGGTGTTCCACCCAGTGTTGTCGGAGGCTGTTATTCGCTTTCAGGCTGAAGCTATTATGGAAACATTCCCGGCTAAGGGGCCTGTAAGAACCCAGATAGTAGGCGAGCTTAATGAAGAGAAGGAGCAGCAGGCTGTAAGGGTTCAGACGGAAATGAACTACCAGCTTACGGAAGGCATGCCCGACTACCGAAGCGAGCATGAGAATATGTTGTTTGCTCTGCCGCTAGCGGGAAGTGCCTTTAAAAAGGTTTACTATGACGCGGACATGGAACGGCCAACTGCCGTCTTTGTTCCGGCTGAAGACATGGTTGTTGCTTATGGGGCCAGCGATCTTCTGAGTTGTGGGCGCTATACCCACGTAATGAAGAAGACAAAGAACGAGGTCCGTAAGCTACAGGTTGCAGGGTTCTATAGGGATATTGATCTTGGCAATCCGTCTCCTGACTACACCAAGGTACAGGAGCAGTATAATTCTTTGCAGGGCGAACGTCCTGACTTTGAGTACGATGATCGTTACACGCTCCTTGAGTGTCATGTTGATCTGGATCTGGCGGGTTTTGAAGACGAGCGTGACGGAGAAGAGACCGGCATAGCATTGCCTTATGTGGTGACCATCGACAAGTCATCAGGGAAAGTGCTTTCAATCTATCGGAACTGGGAAGAGACAGACCCCGTTAAAAAGAAACTGCTGCACTTCGTTCACTACAAGTATCTGCCGTCCTTGGGGTTTTATGGCTATGGGCTTATCCATTGCATCGGCGGGCTGACAAAATCTGCAACATCTATACTCCGACAGCTTGTTGATGCGGGCACTTTGTCCAACCTCCCGGCTGGCTTGAAGTCACGGGGGTTGCGGATTAAAGGTGATGACAGCCCAATCATGCCGGGCGAGTTCCGGGATGTGGATGTGCCCGGAGGCGCTATTCGGGACAACATTACCTTTATGCCCTACAAAGAACCCAGTGGGGTTCTCTACCAGTTGCTGGGGAACATTGTAGAGGAAGGCAGAAGGTTTGCTTCGCTGGCTGATATGAAGATCAGCGACATGAACAACGAAGCCCCCGTAGGCACCACTCTCGCCATCATAGAGCGTGGCATGAAAGTTATGTCTGCGGTTCAGGCTAGACTTCATGCGTCAATGCGCAAAGAGTTTGGCATTCTTGCCAGCTTGATCAAGACGTATCTTCCTGCGCAGTACGCCTACGAAACCGGCTCCGTAAGGGCTGAGGATTTTGATGACCGCGTAGACATCATTCCGGTATCTGACCCGAACGCGACGACAATGGCGCAGCGGGTTATGCAGTATCAGGCTGCGTTACAGTTAGCCGCACAGGCTCCGCAAATGTACAATCTGCCTGAGCTTCATCGTCAGATGCTGATGACTATGGGGCTTCAAGACGTTGATAAGATTGTTCCTGACACTGACGACATGAAGCCGACAGATCCTGTTACAGAGAACGAAAACATTATCAATGGCAAACCCGTCAAGGCCTTCTCGTATCAAGACCACAAGGCTCACATTACCGTTCACATGAACGCCTTGCAGGACCCCAAGATCATGCAGCTTGTTTCTCAGTCGCCACAAGCGGGGGCTATCCAAGCCGCAGCAGAAACACATATACGCGAACACTTGGCGTTTGAGTATCGCAACGAGATTGAGCAGCAGATGGGCGTGCCGCTTCCGCCAGAAGGCGAGCCGCTGCCACGCGACGTAGAGAAAGAACTGGCAATGCTGTTGGCTCAGGCCTCAACCAAGTTGCTACAGAAAGATCAGTCAGAAGCCCAGCAGAAACAAGCTATGGAGCAGGCTCAAGATCCAATTGTTCAGCAGGCTCAGGAAGAACTTAACATCCGCCGGATGGAAGTTGAGCGCAAAGCTCAGGCAGACAAGATGAAGGCTGACGTAGAAATGGATAAAGCCGAAATGCTTGATGCCCGTGAGCGCGATAGGATCGAATCCAACGAGCGCATTACAGGTGCGCAAATCGGAGCAAAGATTGCCAGCGAGGTCTTAGAGGGAGAAATTGAAGGCACTCAACTGGCAGAGAAAGAAAAGATGGAGGGGGCCAGACTTGGTGTCGAGATAGCCAAGGCGGTTTTGAACAATGAAGGGAAAAAGAACTGATGGCTAAGGAAGCGGCTCGCAAACGAGCACGCACATCAAAGGGACACTACAAGTCTGACGATCCATCCACGCCGGATGTGAACGAGGCTTTCGTTTCAGTTGGTGGCGTAGAGGCAAAGCCCCAAGTAAAAAAGGCTGCGCCGAAAAAGAATGTCATTCCATTGGTCACGCTTGAAGGGGATCGCATGTACCCTGAGCAGGCCAAGAAGTATTGGGCGAAAATTAACAAGAGCACATCTTAATGGATGCTCAAACTCTCGCTGCCTTGTTGCAGAAGCGTCTTCGTGAATACATGCACGAGGGGGCGGACCATCTTGCAACAGGAGGCGCACAAGATTACCCGGAATACCAGAGAATGGTAGGCCGCATTGACGGGATAGCTCTCGCAGAACGTGAACTCCTTGACCTCGCGAAGACTGAGGAGGAGGAAGAGTAGCGCAAAGGGAACCGTTGCCCCTTTTGAAAGCAACGTGCAATGAGGAATATTATGTCTGAAGTGGTTGAGTTAAAGAAAGACACACCAACTCAGCTTCCTGAGCCGCAGGGTTACAGGTTGTTGATAGGCATGCCTGAGGTTGAAGAGAAAACAGTCGGGGGCATATACAAAACAGATCATGCTATCGAAACAGAATCTGTTGCCAGTATTGTCGGCTTTGTTCTTAAAGTGGGGCCGGATGCGTACAAGGATGAAAAGCGGTTTCCTTCGGGTCCGTGGTGCAAGGAAGGGGACTTTATTCTCTTTCGTGCTTTCCAGGGGACACGCATCAAGATACATGGTAAAGAGTTTAGGCTGATTAACGATGACGGCGTTGAAGCTGTTGTTGATGATCCGCGTGGATATTCGAGGGCATGATGGCTGAAGAAGCGGTAGAAGTCGCAACCGAAAGCGACGTAGAGATTGAGGTGGTTGACGATACTCCCGAAGACGACCGTGTTGCTCCGCGTGATCAGGAAGCAGCCGCCGACTTTGATATCTCAGAAGATGAGATCGGGCAGTATTCGGATCGTGTTCAAAAGCGCATCAAGCGTTTGAAGTACGAGTTCCACGAGCAGCGCCGTGCCAGGGAAGCGGCAGAGCGCCAGAACCAAGAAGCGGTAACCCATGCACAACGTATCGTGCAAGAAAACCGCGAATTAAAGGGGCTGTTGCAACGAGGCAATGAGGCTCTGTTTAAAGCGACTGAAGCAAAAACGGACAGTGAGCTTCAGATAGCGGAAAAAGATTTCCGGGAAGCCTACGAGGCGGGCGACACAGACCGCATTGTAGATGCTCAGAAGCGTGTCAATGACGCGCAGTTTTCTCGACGGAGCGTTGAAGAGATGCGCCCCGTAGAGAGGGAGCATGCCCCAGTAGCTCAGGCCCAGCCTCAGCAGCAGGAGTATGTTCCGCCCCCAGATCCTCGTGCCATCGAATGGTTGCGCGAGAATCCGTGGTTTGGTCAGGACAAGGAAATGACTTCCTTTGCCTATGGTCTACACGAAAAACTGGTAGTGGATGAGCGGATATCTCCGCAATCTGAAGATTACTACCAGCGTATAGACGAGCGGGTAAGGCAAGTATTCCCTGATCATTTTGATGGTGGCACCCCTCCTCGTGAGGAAGCGCCGCGCAAATCCGTGGTAGCGCCTGCAACACGCGCAGGCAAGTCTCCACGCAAAGTTTCGTTGACACAATCTCAAGTTGATCTCGCCAAGAAACTTGGGGTGACAGCGGAACAATATGCTAATCAGATAGCAAAGGACTCGGCGCATGGTAGATGACCCTCGGACTAGACGAGAGCATGAAACACGCGAACAGGATTCGCGCACAGAAACCGGGTGGGTTCCGCCTTCGATCTTGCCCAATCCCGACCCGCAAGAGGGATGGGTTTTTAGGTGGATACGCACTTCTGTAGTTGGTCACGCTGATAACACGAATGTCTCTAAGATGTTTCGTGGTGGTTGGACGCCCTGTCGGGCAGAAGACCATCCTGAGCTTTGCATCCAATCGGATGTAGACTCGCGTTTTGGATCGGACGGAAACATCGAAGTTGGTGGATTGCTTCTTTGCAAGATGCCAAAAGAGAAGAGTGCGCAGCGGGCAGATTACTACAGGAAATTAGCTGCTCAACAAATGGCAGCAGTGGATTCTAATTTCATGCGGGAACAAGACCCACGTATGCCTCTCTTACCTACTGAGAGGAAGACGCGGGTTGACTTTGGCAACGGAGGGCAATAGCTCTCCATTTTTCGTAAGGAGAAATTGAATCATGGCTGGTTCAGTACAAGCGCCTTATGGGATGGTTCAAGTCGGGATACTTGGTCAAGGGTATAATACCAGCGGCCAAACCATGTATCCGTTGGGTTCTAATAATACCAACGCGATTTTTGCGGGTCAGCCCGTACACTTCGCCGCCGGTGTTACGACGGCTATTGCAGCCACCCCGACGACTACGTTTTCCGGTACGAACACTCCCATCGGTATTGCTTGCGGGTTCCGTTATGTTGACGGCACCACGGGAGCTTTAACCTTTTCAAACCACCTTGTTGCTAGTGCGATGACCGGTTCCGGGCATTCTGATGTTCAGGTTTATGTCTGGGACAATCCTCGCGCCGTGTTCAAGGTACAGGCAGATGCCGCAATGGCTTCGACGGACGCAGGAAAGAACTCTGCTCTGACGAACATTACGGCGGTCAACACGCTTGATCTTAGCAAGCAAAGTAAGATGACCGTTGATGCGGACGCTGCTACCACTGCAACCCTTGCTGTTCGTGTTATTGGGCTTTTTGATTCTCCCAATAACAATTGGACTGATACATACCCCGACGTTCTTGTAACGTGGAATCCGGGCGTGCATCAGTACGATATGAGCACGTTGGCGTAGGAGGCTAGATAGATGGCTATTTCAAGAGCACAAATGCTGAAGGAGCTTCTTCCCGGCCTCAATGCTTTGTTTGGTTTGACGTATGAAACCTACGAAAATGAGAGTGATGAGATCTACGAGACGGAAACCTCGGATCGCTCATTTGAAGAGGAGGTCAAGCTGACGGGCTTCGGGCAAGCTCCGGTCAAACCTGAAGGAGAAGCAATCTCTTACGATACCGCAAGTGAGAGCTTTTCTGTTCGTTACAACAACGAAACCATTGCGATGGGCTTCGCCATTACGGAAGAAGCCATGGAAGACAACCTGTATGACTCGCTATCAGCGCGTTATACGAAAGCGTTGGCGCGGGCAATGGCTTACACCAAACAGGTGAAAGCTGCTTACCCACTCAACCAGGGCCTTCCGACAACCAACAACTATAACTCTGGTGATGGCGTGTCTCTATTTAACACGGCGCACCCGACTGTTGCTGGTGGCAACAACGCAAACACTCCCACTACTCAAGCCGATTTGAATGAGACCAGCCTTGAGGCTGCGGTTATTCAGATTGCCGGTTGGGTGGATGAGAAGGGTTTGTTGATTGCCGCTCGTCCTCGCAAACTCATTGTCCCGCCGAACAATATGTTCGTGGCTACCCGCATCCTAGATTCGGATGGCCGCACCGGCACGGCAGACAATGACATTAACGCCATTAAACACAACGGGACTATTCCTGAGGGTTATGCGGTGAACCACTATCTCACCGACACCGACTCTTGGTACCTTATGACCGATGTGCCAAACGGCATGAAACACTTTACCCGTGTTCCGCTCCAGACTTCTATGGACGGCGACTTCGACACGGGCAACGTGCGTTACAAGGCACGGGAGCGCTATTCGTTTGGCGTTTCTGATCCGCTTGGTATCTTCGGCTGCGAAGGTGCTGCTTAATTATAAGGGGGGCGCATGCCCCCCTTATTCTTTCTGGGATTTGATTAGCCCTAGCGACTGACCCAGCAGACGCTTACGAAGACTCTAGGGCGAAACCTTTCGTAAGGAGGTAGCACAGATGAGTGCAACAACTTTTTCTGGTCCCGTTAAGGCGGGTCCTATTGACACGACAACTGGAACCACACTTGGTACTGATGTTAAAAACACAGGACAGGTGGTAATGGCACAGACGTTCTCAACGGGAACTGCTCTTTCGAGTGGGGCTTCTACTGCGAATGATACGGATGTCGTTATTCCGGCTAACTCACAAATCATTGACATAGTTCTGGATAAGCCCACGGCAATGGGGAGCGCAACTTGCGTTTTCAGTGTCGGAGATACAGTCGGTGGAAACAAAACTTTCATCAATGACTATTCAATTACCACAGGTTCCGGGGCTGGAAGAGCATATCCAACCACTGAAGCTGGCGGCGCATTGGCTTGGGCTGACGTAGGAACGGCTGACGTTAAACTTACTTGGACGAGCACTGGTTCCACTAATGCGGGTGAAGTTAGAGTTACTGTTCTGTATCAACAAAACATTAACCTGCAATAAGAGGAGGGCGTAATGACTGATCTTAGGTCATTTACCTACACCTATTCGGGTTCTGCGGAAAGCAAGAGCAACCCTGCGGCAGATACTGATGCTTGCGGGGATGCTGCTGCGTTGACTGATGATCAGTTTTACATGCTTCTTGATGGGGGCATGGCGACGGCTGGTGACGGTGACGGCATCTGTGCGTCTCAAAGTGTGGCGGGTCAGCTTTCTATCAACGGAGCAGCTTCGGATGAGGTTAACGGGCAACGCCGTGTAAACTACGGCGTTGCTGCTCCTCGACGTGTTTCTATTTCTTCCAGTAACAACAACTCTGCTCTGACCTTTACGATTAAAGGAATGAACGGAAGTGGGCTGGAGGTAACGGAAACTCTGACAGGACCCAATGCCGCAAGCGTGTACACTGCTAACTTGTATTCCCGTGTGGATCTAATCTACACAGACGGCACTACTAATGCAGTGACCGTTGGGGATAACGCTGGTTATGTGGACTTTGGCAATTTGTGCCGCCAGATAAACATAACCTCGGATGGGAACTCTAGTGCTCTTACATATACAGTCACAGGGCTGGACGTGTATGGGGCCGTGCAAACAGAATCGATTGCAGGGCCTAACTCAGGCACCACGGCAGGAACCCAGTTCTTTAGCTTTGTGTCTTCGGTGAAGTCTTCGGCTTCGGACAGCAACAGCGTAAGCGCAGGAGTTATTGCGGGCATCCGTGTTATGATTAACAATCAAGACACGCGCCTCAAGAACTGGTACATGGTGCAAGCTGCTAATGCCGCCAAGGCAGAGATTACCATGGAGAACGGGGCGACTTCTAGTGCGTCCGGTAGCTCTAGGCTAATCTTTAATCCCGGTCAGGGAGATGGGGTTGTTAATTATCCCAGCATTGGTGAATCAGGGATTCGATTCCCTGCCAGCATGAGCTTTGATATGCCGGTGGATGCGGATCTTCTTACCTCAGCCACGTTTATGTTTGATGGCTAACAGTAAGTTGGCTGCTGAACTTATGGCGCATGAGAGAGAGTGTGCTGTCCGGTGGGAAGCAATAGAGAAACGCTTGGCTCGTCTTGAGTTGATGAGTTGGGCGTTCAACATTGCTATTGTATCGGGGCTGTTTGCAATTGTGATGAAGGTTGTCTGATGTCTTCTGCCCGTGATGCAAAAGTTGCAAAGGTTATGGGTGAGTATAAACGTGGTACTCTTAAGAGCAGTTCAGGCAAGAAAGTTACGAATCGCAAACAAGCCCTGGCAATAGCTAGTAGTGAAGGAGATAGAGTTATGGCGGTCAAAAAAAAGAAGCCCGCAAAAAAGAAGCAGGGTTTCAACGCTCGTCTGGATGAGTCTTTAGGCTCGCGTAACAAAGCCAAAGGTAAGTTGGGTGCCCGTCGGCGTGAGAGCGAGGGCATGGAGAAGAAGATGGGCCGTCGCAAGTTTGCAGCGGTCAAGACCATGGATAAAGGCCGGAAGAAGAGGAAAGCCTGATGCCGACATTAAATCCGAAGACGGCCTCCAAAAACAAGGTCAGTAACGAAGAGGCGTATGGGAATATGCCTGTTCAGGTTGAGGGCACAGGTGGCGATGTTGGAGAAGCCAAGCAGCGCCGTGTCGCAGCTTATGGTAACAACAAAGGCGGTAATGTAATCAGGCAGACCAAGGGCCTGTATACTTACGGCCCTATGGCGTAGGGGGATAAGATGCGTAGTGATTATTATCGCAAACTGATTCTGGACAAGTCCGATGAGAAAGAAGCTGCTACTCGTAAAAAATGGGCGGATAGGGGAAACACTGGCCTGGAAATGGAGGATAAGGAGAAATTAAAAGATCTCGGGGATTGGGTTAGAGACGACAGGCTCATTGACGAATATGGAAAAGATGCTCCCAAGGGGAGGGGCTTTAGCACCAAGCGTGAGGGGGGCGGCATCGCCAGAGACAGGCGTGATGGTATGGCTATGGGTGGGCGCACTCGCCTTCCCAGAGTAGACGATTCCAAAGTCCTCATGGAAGCTGGTGGGTACTCCGGTGGCTTGGCTGAGAGTGGCCGTGGTACGATGGCTGGTGAGCTTGCTCCAAAAGGTTCCATGTCTGTGCGTGAGGCCGGTGAGGATATGCACGAACTCAGCAAGCGCAGGCGGGGCATGCAGGGTGGCGGCGCTGCAAGTTCTTATAACCGTCGCCACAACAACCAGAACAAGTAACCCGTTATGGCTGTTGAGACGACTGCCACTTTCAATCTTGATATAAACGAGATGGCCGAAGAGGCGTTTGAGCGTTGTGGTCTGGAGATGCGTACAGGTTACGATCTTCAAACCGCAAGGCGCAGCCTCAATCTTATGGGCCTTGAGTGGCAGAACCGTGGGTTGAACCTGTGGTGTATTGAGGAAAAATACTTCGACTTTACTCAGGGCACGCAATCGTACACGCTTGATGCGGATACCATTGATGTGATTGAGGCGGTTGTTCGGACAAACCCCGGCACCCAAAACCTACAGATCGACTCAAGTATCTCGCGGGTGTCTCCCGTTACATATGCGACAATCCCTGACAAGTTGGAGCAGGGACGCCCCAACCAGTATTGGGTGGACAGGCAACGCGCTGCTCCCGTTATTCATATTTACCCAACGGCAAGTAGTGATTTCACCAGCGCACAGTTTGTGTATTGGCGCGTAAGGCGCATGACTGACACGGGTATCAAGGGTTCTAACAACTATGATATTCCCGCGTTGTTTCTACCGGCTATGGTGGCGGGCCTTGCGTACTACATTGCCCTCAAGAAGCCTGAGGTGTCAGATCGTGTGGGCATGCTTAAGCAAATATATGAAGAGCAGTTCCAGCTAGCCGCAGAAGAGAACAGGGTCAAGGCTCCGTTCCGGTTAATTCCGCTAGCGGAGTATTACTCAGCATGAGTTATCCATACGCAAGAGGCAAGTATGCTTATGGGTACTGTGACAAAACAGGTTTCCGGTATCCGTTAAGTGAGCTTGTGTACGAAGTGCAGAAGGGAATACGCACGGGACTTCGCGTGGGTAAGGATGTTTTTGATCCTGACCAACCACAGAACTGGCTAGGAACTATTCCTATTAGTGACCCGCAGGCTCTGTTTGATCCCCGGCCTAATGGGGCCACGGCAGGCAGGGGGCTGTTTTCTTGGGACCCGGTGGGGGACGGTAACAGCGCGAAGGTCTTGGGAGATCAAGGCATGCAGACGATGCAGATTGATTCTGCTATTGGCACAGTGACCATTGTGACGAGTTGATATTATGGCATTAACATATTCAACATTAGTTCAGTCGATTAAAGATTATACGGACTACGAGGAAACAGTATTTGTTTCTCAGATAGACCGTTTTATCTCAAACGCTGAACAGCGCATCTTGCTTGATGTTCAGTTGCCTGTGTTCAGAAAAAATCAACAGGGCACGCTCAATGCAGACAACAAGTATCTTGCGCTACCTGATGATTTTCTTGCGCCGTTTTCTTTATCGGTTGTGTCGTCAAACACCTATGACTTTCTTCTGAACAAGGACGTTAATTTTATTCAAGAGTCTTATCCTGACACAACTGAAACAGGTAAGCCAAAGTTCTACGCGATCTTTGATGATACTAATCTTATCGTGGCCCCGATGCCCGACGCAGCGTACACGATGGAGTTCCATTACTTCTATGCGCCTGAGGGTCTGTCTGCTACGAACACGTCAACATGGCTTTCAAGTAATGCTTACGACTCGTTGTTGTATGCTGCTCTTGTGGAAGCCTACATCTTTATGAAGGGCGACACAGAACTGTTGAGCTACTATCAGGGGCGCTACCAAGAAACGCTGCCGAGGCTTAAGAACTTGGGTGAAGGCCGTGATAGAAAAGATGTGTACCGCTCAGGGCAACTTAGGATTCCTGTAACATGAGTTTAGAAGGATCAGTTGGAACTGGAGAGATCGGCCCGGTTACTGTTCATACTACCCAGAACAGGGGGCACTCTCCTGAAGAAATAGCAGAGATGTGTGTAAATAAAATTATGCACGTTTCTCAGGATGCACCGCCGCATGTTAAAGAGCAGGCTCTTGCCTATCGTGATAAGGTAAAGGCGGTGGTTGTAGAATATATGCAAAGAGCCGTGCAAAGTGATCGTACTACACTTTGGAATATTCTTAAAAAGGAAGGTTTCCACGACGAAGCCGAGATCATAAGGAGACTCTAATGGCAATCAACCAAGCAATGTGCGGCTCTTATAAGCAAGAGAGTACCGCAGGTATTCATTTTTGGGCACAGCATACTCGAACTGGGTCGAGTGCTATAGCCGCCGACACGTTCTATATTGCAATGTTCACTGCTAGTCGAACAGATGCCAATGAGGACCTCACTGGCTACACGGCAACGAACGAAGTCAGCGGCACTAACTACACCGCTGGTGGGCAAGCGTTGACCAGTGTTACTCTTGGCCTATCGGACAACAGCAGCGCGGTGCCCACGGCGTTCCTCGACTTCGCGGATACGACATGGAGTTCTTCCACCATTTCTAATGCCCGAGTTGCGGTTATATACAACTACACCTTGGCTACCGCAGGAACTGGCGCAACTGTAAACCACGCAGCAAAGCCATCTGTGTGCGTGTTAGACTTTGGTGGGAACAAGTCCTCCAGTTCTGGAGACTTCACCATTCAGTATCCTGCCAATGATGCGAACAACGCCATTATAAGATTGGCGTAGTCTATGTCCTCTGTAACCATTATCTTTGGCACTGGCTGGGGAAGAGCCGGTTGGAACCAGGGTGCGTGGAACGCAGGGGGTCTTAGTTCCTTATCTATGGCGGGCGCTGTTAATAGCGTCACGGCGGTAGAGGGCACGGGCGTATCGGTGTCTCCGTCTGCGGTGCAGGCAATCTTTTCTTTCGGCACTTACAGTGTCAGCGAGGGCACTGGCGTTACAATAGTAGAGTCAGGAGTGGCTGCTGCTTTTGCTATTGATACCGCATACGCAGTTTCTGGAAAGGCTGTCGTATCGCCTACGGAAGTGGGGAGTGTGTCGGCCAGTTTCTCTTTTGGAACTTTTGATGTTACGGGGGGAATTGCATTTTCTGTAACGGGCGTTCAGGCCGCTGGTACTACAGGGAATGAATCGGTTATTGAAGGGGCTGGCATTACGGTAACCGTAACAGGGGTACAGTGTGCTAGCGCGATTGCGGATGTATCCATAGCAGACATAATGGTTGGGGTGTCGGGGGTCTCGATTTCAACAACGATTAATTATCCAGTTATCTGGCAACCTATTGTTCCTGATCAGTCTCCGGGTTGGGTTCCCATAGGAAGCCGAGACGCAGCGTGAGGTAAAAATGGCAAGTACATATACAACAAACTTTGGCATTGAGAAGATTGGGTCTGGTGATCAATCAGGATCGTGGGGAACTACGACCAACTTTAACTTGGACATCCTAGATCGTGTGGCTTCTTTCAAGGCCGTTGCCTTAACCGGGACCACACATACCCTAACTGTTCGGGAGGCTTCCCCAGACTCTGGGACAGAGAACCTTCAGGATGGAATGTTCCGTGTCATTAAGTTTACTGGAGCGCTTGGTGCAAACAACACTGTGACCGTAGCGCCGAATACGACGACGGCATACTTTATCTTTGTTAACTCGACAACGGACTCTGGCTCTAGTGGCCCGTACTCTGTGGTCATAAAGCAGGGGTCCGGTGCCGAGATTACTATTCCAAACGGGCACTCATCTGTTGTCTTCTGCGATGGCGCAGGATCGGGTGCTGCTGTAACGGATGCCTTTGCAAAGCTGTACGTCTCTGATGCAATACAGATTGGATCTGGTGCCGCAGAGGACACAAAGATTGTTTTCGATGGTAACGCGCAGGACTTCTACGTTGGCCTAGATGATTCAGCCGATGATCTGATTATCGGATCTGGCTCTGCTGTGGGCACCAACCCAGCGATAGCTGTTGATGAGAACCAACTGGTGACCTTTCCAGCGGCAGCGGTGACCATTGGTGACGGCACAGCGGAAGACACGAAGCTGGTGTATGATGGCAACGCCAAAGATTTCTATGTTGGCTTGGACGACAGCGCAGATAAGCTAGTAATGGGCGTTGGTTCGACTGTTGGAACAAATCCTATTATCACGCTTGATGATGACTCTGTAGTGATTGGTGATGGCGCGGCGGTGGATACGAAGCTGGAGTTTGACGGGAACGCGCAAAATTTCTACATGGGCATAGATGATTCGGCTGATGACTTTGTGTTTGGTCAGGGGTCAACGGTTGGTAGCAATGTTGCCTTTGCGATTGATGAGAACCAAGTCACGCAGTTCAGCCATGCGGCGGTGGGTTCTACGCAAACAACTTCAATCTCTGGTAATACCACATTGGACTTTCAAACGTACCAGAACTTTGTTTTGACCTTTACCGGCAACGTAACGCTCGACAATCCAACAACTGAAGCAGTTGGTCAGTCTGGGTTTATTTTTGCCATTCAGGATGGGACGGGAAGCAGAACGCTTGCGCTGGGAACTGATTACGAAACAATAGGAGGTGCGGGCCTGACTATTTCAACAACGGCTGCGGCAGTTGATCTCATCCCATATGTTGTTAAAGCGAGCGGGTCTATCCAGTTAGGCACCGCGCAGTTGGCGTTTGCCTAATGCCTATTTGGTCGCCAGCGCTGTTCTTCTCTTCGACTGGTGAAGAGGCGTATGTCATACAGGATTCTGTGATGTTTGATGGCAGCGCAGATTACTTGACGCTCACATTTAACGATGCTGGTGATACAGCAAAGTGGACAGCTTCTGTTTGGATTAAACGTGCGGACATAAGTACCGGAATTATTTTTGAAGCTCGTGCTGATGGTAACAATACTGGCGCGTTGTATTTTCAAGATTCAGATATTTACTGGCAAGATTATGATGATGGTGTCGGCACTCCTGCATGGCGATTGCGGTCTGACGCTATGTATCGTGACCCAACTGCGTGGATGCACCTTGTTATCATCAATGATACAGGAGACTCAACAAGTGGTGACCGTCAGAAAATTTATGTAAACGGAACTCGATTAACATCATTTAGTACAGCAACTTATTCATCTCAAGGCTACGCATCTGCACAAGGTATAAACTCAACAAACCCTCACTACATTGGCTTTAGTGGCAGTGGTGATCATTTTGGTGGGTATATGTCTGAATTTATATTCCTTGATGGAATTGCACCCAGCGATGCTAGTCCTTTTGGTGAAACAAATGATGAAGGCGTGTGGATTCCTAAAGACCCATCAGATACAGACAACATAGCAGATTGGGGTGGTGGCAACTCATTTTGGTTAAAGTTCGCAGATGCAACAAACTTAGGGTTTAACAGCAGACCAACAGAACTTACTGCCAATGCTGGAACTTATAAGATAGATAAATCGCTGTGGTTTGATGGAACTGCTGACCGTCTGACTTGGACGCCAAGCGGTGCGTCAAGCACACCTGATCTCTACTGTATTTCTTATTGGGCAAAAAGAGCGACGGTGGGGGGAACAGATACAAATGTTATTTCCGGCGGTAGCTCTGGCTACGATGACACTCTGAGATACACAAATTATTCAAGTTACACTGATGCAATTCAGTTTTATGCTAACGGCGGAACCCAACACGTCATAACAAATGCGGCCTTTTCTGACCCGACAGCGTGGCATCATGTGTTTGCAAAATATGACAGTGCAAATCCCGTTTCAGCCGACCGAATGCAACTGTGGGTCAACGGAGTAAGACTTACTTCATTTGCTAGTAGCTCAATGCCTTCATCTGGTCTTGATAGTAATCTTCTTGACGGTTCGATAATCGGTGTTGGAGGGTACAACCATAGCGCAACGCAATGGTTTGATGGCTACCTTGCGGATGTCATCGTTACAGACGGTCAAGATCATGCGGCTACAAACTTTGGTGCGTATGACGCCACCGGTGTGTGGGTTCCAATTGATCCGTCTGGGTTAACATTTGGAACCAACGGTTTCTATCTCAACTTTGCTTTAGCAGAAGGCGATGGCAATGGCCCAGGAAACGATGTAAGTGGAAACAATAACGACTTTTCTTCGGTTGGGACCATCTCCGCTGCTCAAACAACTACCGACTCGCCCACTAACACTTCTGCCGATAATGAAGGTAATTATACTACATTTAACTCGGTTGATAAAAACTCCAACATTACACTAACTGGCGGGAACTTAACCGTTACCAACACGGGGTCCGCTTCTTTCCAAGGGGCTATTGCTACTCAAAGAATACCCAATAGTGGAAAGTATTATTTTGAAGTTACCCTCCCAGGAACTTTGGGTAACCAATATATCGGTGTTGTCAATGAGGCGAACAAATGGGATTTCGTAACTGCTGCGGACGGCTCCACCGCAACAGGATTTTACGGATTTTATCCGAATATAGGCACGTCATATAAGGTTACTAACGGATCTACATCTAGCTATGGTGGAGCTATCGGAACTGGTTCTGTCTTGGGGTTTGCTATCGACAAAGACAACGACGAAATGTATGTGAGCGATGACGGAACATTCCTTGCGAGCAGCAACCCAGTTACTCGCGCCAGCCCAATGCTGTCTTCTTTGCCTGATGATTTGTATGTATCACAGACTTCGCACAATTCTGGTGGGCATAGCGTTATATTTAACTTTGGTCAGACGGCGTTCGCCGGGAGTATTCCTTCGGGGTACGTTAGGCTAAATACATCCGAGCTTGCAGCGCCAACTGTGACTGATCCCCGTAAGTATTTTGCGAACATGCTCTACACTGGAACTGCTGCGGTTCGTTCGGTGCGTCAGTGCTTTGACAGCACAGGCACAGCATGGACGCCAGACTTTGCATGGGTAAAATCAAGAAGCAATACAACTAATTTTACTCTTGCAGACAGTGTGCGCGGATCAACAAAATTATTATTCACGAGTGCAACAGCGGCTGAAACAACTGCAAGCGATTCTATCACAGCCTTTAGTGAGGGGGGCTTAACGCTTGGCGCAGACTCCGGTTCATATGTAAATACAAGTGCTTACACTTATGTTGCGTATTGCATGAAAGCTGGTGGCGCTGCTTCAAGCAATGGCAACGGTAGTATTACAAGCTCAGTGAGTGCGGCAGATCACGGCGGGTTTAGTATTGGAACATTCACGGCTGGTTCAACTGGTGCAGTTACTATTGGGCATGGCCTTAGCCGCGCGCCGGGAATAGTTATTGTTAAAGACTTAAGTGCGACAGGCCAGTGGTGGACATTCCATGAGGCTATCGGCAAAGGAAAATATTTAGCTTTGCAAAGTACCGCAGCAGAAGCATCTAGCACGGCAGTTTGGAATAACACTGATCCGACAGCTACTGTATTCTCTACGCAAGATAATGGTGCATGGTTAACGGCGGGAGACAACCATGTGTTCTATGCCTTTGCCAGGACGCCCGGCCTGATTGGTATTGGATCGTATACGGGAAACTCGTCTTCTGAAGGTCCGATGGTAACTGTTGATGACGGGGCTTCCGGGTTCATGCCAGCATGGGTAATGGTGAAAAGAACTAACGGCGCTTATGATTGGCAAGTTATTGATGCTGCGCGTGATCCTTATAACCAACTGGATAAGAACCTCTCCCCAAATCTCACCTCAGCAGAAGGTACAGGGTATGATTGGGATTTCCTAGCGAACGGCTTTAGACCCAGAGCCTCGACGAATAGCGGAAATAATTCTAGCGGAACATATATCTATCTAGCATTCGCGGACCAGCCATTTAATTTAGCAAGGGCAAGGTAAAATGCCGCAATCATATTCCCCGGTCGACTTTCCACAGGACTGGTCCCAAGTAAGCATGTCTGCTTCTAATCAGTTCACTGACGCGCCCTCTGATGATGCCGGTGATGATATTGGGAACCATGCAACTTGGAATCCGTTAGCAACGGCGGGTGGCTCTACCTATACGATTGGGAACACAACCTTCCGAGGCGACAGCACGGCTGATGATGTTGCCAAAGGCACAATCGCTGTTTCGTCTGGGAAATATTATTGGCGAATTTATCTGGACGCTGTTCAGGCTGATGGTTATCCGCAAGTTGGTATTCAACAAATAAACAAAGTCACCACTCTTACTGGTGGGTTTGCGGGAAGCGATGATTTTACTTGGGTTATTTTTTGCCAGGGTAGCGGCACTGCTTCTCCCGGTGGGCAAGGCAGGCATAACTCGTCTGAAACGAGTCAGATTCTAAGTGGTATTGTTGCTACTGACTATATTGATCATGCCCTTGATATGGATGCCGGGAAGCTGTGGTGGGGAAGAAACGGTACTTTTAGTGGCGATCCAGCAGCGGGAAGTGGAGAAGCGTATTCGGGAATCACCGGAACGGTTTATCCTTTTGCAAACACTTACACATCTTCCAATGCGACTATTGATATAACTGGCGGGACTGCTCCGAGTGGATACGGAAGATTAAGCACCGCCGATCTTCCAAAGCCGACTGTCACAAATCCAAGCGACCATTTCACCGTTAAGACTCTGGTGAATGGTGGCACGCCGAACACTAGCTTTGATACTGGCCTAGCTAGTGTTGGGCTTATTATGGACAAACGCACCGATGGTACTGGCGGTTGGGAATGGTGGGATATTGCGAGAGGTGCTAACGCTTTATTGCAATCAGATAATAATGATGATGAGGTGACCAAGAGTGGGAATAGTTTTAGCGGCGGAACTTTCAATTTTGATAATACCACTAATATAGGAGCGGCGAACACCTCTCATATTGTTTACTCATGGATAGCTGGAGGAGCCCCATCAAGTGATGAGGGTGGTGCTATTACAAGCAACGTCAGTGCCGCAGGCCATGGCGGTTTTTCTGTGGGCACTTATTCTGGAACGGGGAGCGCTTCGACAGTAGGCCACGGGCTATCACGCGCACCGTCCTGGGTGATCGTAAAGATGAGAAGCGGGAGCGGCACTCAGACTTGGACAACTTGGCAAGAAGATATTGCTGATGCTCTAGGTTCCGATAGATATATAATCCTGAGTGCCGCTGATGCTGCAACAAATGGAGCATCTTTCAGCAGCACAGCGCCTACATCTAGTGCGTTTAGTGTAGGCAATGACGCAACAAATCAAAGCAGTTCCACATTTTGTTTCTGGGCTTTTGCTAAGACGCCGGGGCTAATAGCCTCTGGAAGTTATACGGGCAATGGAAGCAGTGATGGGCCTGCGGTCGTTGTTGATGATGGGGCTTCTGGATTTAAACCAGCATGGCTGATGATAAGAAGTATGGCGGCTGGAAATTGGAACATTGTAGATGCAACTAGAGACCCCTACAACCCGGTGGTCGATGGAATAAGACTCAACGCAAACATTGCAGAATTTAGTGGGCAGACAATGGATTTTCTCGCCAACGGTTTCAAATTACGTTTGTCTGGTTCTGATTATAATACAAGCAGCCAGAAATACATTTACCTAGCAATGGCAGAAAATCCATTTGGAGGATCTAGCATCGCCCAAGCAAGGGCTAGGTGATAAGAACATGGCTCAAAAAGTGACGACCAAGGTAGAGAGACGGATAATCCGCCGCAGGAGTAAGCCCGCTCACCTTCGGCACCGAAAGAAGCTGGGTCCAAAGTCGCATATGCGCGTGAGATAGATTGGAGACGCAAGATGACTACGATTTATAAAGTTGGCGATCAGTCAATTAGACCCGGAAGGTCATGGCAAGACGCGGGCGGCACTGTGCAGCCAAAGAATTGGCACATCTGGAGCGCAGAGGAAAAGAAGGCTGCTGGGATTAAAGAAGTTGTCTTGCAGCCGTTTCCCGATAAGCGCCTCTACACTTCTTCTCACACGGCCACAGGCAGCGTTACTTCTAAAAACAAACCGCTAGATGATACCAACGAAGTGGACAAAGACGGCAAGCCCATTCTGGATGCTAATGGTAAGCAGCTAGTCACCCTTGGCGTTAAGAGCAAGTTGAAGAACGAAATTAAAGACCAACAACAGTCTCTGCTTTTCCAGACAGATTGGGCCGTTATCCGTAAGGCGGATAAAGGTACGGAGATTCCAGCGAACATTCAGACATGGCGTGACGCAATCCGTGCAAAGGCTACGGAGATGGAAGAGGCTATTGATAAGGCTTCTAACACAAAAGCAATGGAGGCTTTGTTCGTTAAGTACACCACGGATAGCAATGGCAAAACCACGAAGTCAGGCATCCTGTACGATTGGCCTGAACTCGCGGAGTAGACCTTCATGCCGTATCAGAACATCACTCTCCGTCCCGGTATTGTGAGGGAGACCACTTCCTATGCAAACGAAGGGGGATGGTTTGATTGTGACATGGTGCGGTTTAGGTATGGTTTGCCTGAGAAGTTCGGCGGTTGGACAAAAGCAACGGCCTCTTCTTTTCAAGGCGCGTGTCGGTCTCTACACAATTGGGTCGCCGCAGACGGCTCAAACTATCTTGGGGTGGGGACTAACTTAAAGTTCTATATAGAAGAGGGAAACAACTTCTACGACATTACCCCAGTTAGGAGGACGGCCTCCCTGACAGCAGCAGCGTTGGCTACTGTGAACACAGAGAAAACTGTTACAGTTACTGATCCCGGCCACGGGGCTTTGCAGAATGATTTTGTTACCTTTACAGGCTTAAGCGCAGTTAATGGTATTGTTGCTGGCGACCTTAACAAGGAGCATCAGATAACAAGTGTTACAGATTCCAACATCTATGTTATTGCAGTCGCTGGGGCAGCGACCTCGACAGGAACTGGTTCGGGGGGAGATGCGTTCACAGCAACGTATCAGATCAATACTGGCCCCAATTCGACCGCTGGCGGTACTGGTTGGAGTGCTGGTTTGTGGGGTGGCATTGTTACGGGCGCTACAGCTACTACTCTAAACGGAGCTATATCTAGCCCCACCTCCACGTCAAACATTACATTAACTTCTGCCACTGGTTTCTCGTCAGCCAGCAGTACCTTGGGGACGACCATTACCGATGCTAGCACTTCGATTACTTTGGCTAGCTCTACAGGGTTCCCTGATGAAGGGACAATTACAGTAGGTTCTGAGGTTATTAAGTACAGCAATCTATCTGGAAATGTATTTACAGATCTCATTCGTGGAGCTTTTGGAACAACCGCCGATGCTCATACGTCTGGGGCAACTGTAACTTATCTAGGAGTTGTCCTGATAGACGACGAGCTTATTACCTACACTGGTATTTCAACTAATGACCTGACAGGAATAACTCGCGGCACTAGAGGAACAACTGGGGCCACTCATAGCGATGCCACCCCGGTTCAAGACGCTCGTACTTACATCGGGTGGGGGGACGCTTCTTCTGTTACGGTAACGAATGAGCTTCGTTTGTGGTCTCAGGATAATTATGAAGAGGATCTTCTCTTCAATGTGCGCGACGGTGCTGTTTATATATGGCAAAAAGTTAATGGCCTCTTAACGGCAGGAGTTGATCTTAGCTCTTTGTCGGGCGGCATTGATGTTCCTGTGGTGGCGAAGCAAGTGCTCACCTCTGATCGTGACGGTCATGTGATTTGTTTTGGAACAAACCCTGTTGGGTCTAGCACACAAGACCCTCTGCTGGTTCGTTGGTCTAATATAGAGAGCTTTACCGATTGGGACATAACAGGGAAGACAGCCGGTGATATGCCGCTGGGGTCAGGTTCGACCTTTGTAAAGGCTGTTGAAACCAAACGAGAGATTGTTATCTGGACAGATACTGCGATGTACTCCATGACATTTGTAGGAAGTCCAGACACATTCAAGTTCACGCAGATATCAAACAACACCACCATTATTTCTCCCAATGCTGTGGGGAACGTCGATGATGTGCTGTTCTGGATGGGGCGTGAAACCTTTTACAGGTATGACGGGCGCGTTCAACAGATGCCCTGCCCGGTTAGGTTTAAAGTGTTTGGAGACTTAAACACAACTCGGATAAGTACGATTTATGCAGGGGTTAATTCAGAGTTTACGGAGGTGATTTGGTTCTACCCTTCTGCTGATTCTGAAGAGAATGATTCTTATGTTGTCTACAATTATGGCGAGAACGTCTGGTACTACGGAAAACTTTCTCGCACTGCTTGGTTGGATAGGGGGGTTCGTGATTTCCCGCAGGCTACGGGGGTAGAGTCTAACCCCTACTTGTATAATCACGAGAGTGGTAACGATAACGACGGTTCTGCCATCACGGCTTTTGTGGAAAGTTCTCAGTTCGACATCGGGCAAGGAGATCAATTTAGTTTTGTAGATCGCCTAATCCCTGACCTTACTTTTAACGGGTCAACAGGGGTGGACCCCACTGCAACCTTCACTATACAAGCGCGTAATTTCCCCGGCGCTACCTATGATCAGTCTCAGTCGGCTGGCGTTACCAAGACGGCAACAACCCCAATCCAACAGTTTACCAATCAGGCATTCTTACGAGTGCGGGGCAGGAGCATATCGTTAAAGGTGTCAAGTGATGCCGAAGGAGTTCAATGGAGGCTAGGTGTTCCGCGTCTAAACATTAGACCGGATGGCAGAAGATGATTTTTACCGCTGGCGTTCCTGTATTCCCGACACCTCCTGAGGAGTACGACGCAGCATATGTCGCTGATCTTATAAGGGCTTTAAACTATTTTGTAGATCAGGTGGGCAATGCTGGCCCCATGCGCGGCACAACTTTAGTTTTGACTGATCTCCCTACAAGTGGGGCGCAGTTAGAAACTGGTGCGGTGTACAGCGATAATGGTACACTCAAGATAGTCCTAGTGAACGTGGGATATGCAAGTTCAGTGAGTGCCGCATTAAGTATCGGCACTGTAACAGTTACGACATCGTAGGTGCATGATGGACGATTTTGGTATGTTCGGAAACCAAACTGAAATTGGTGAGCCGGGCGAACACGATCTTGGACTCGATAATGCGTCCGAAGAGGCGTTTTATGATCCGCCTCCATACGAGCCGCCCCGTAATGTTATCAGCCCAGATGCGGGTCCTATCGCGCGGGCTCTAGGATATCTGCCAAATCCACTTACTGCGAAAGGCGCTATTGACATAGGCTTAGGTATTCTCAGTGGAGGATCTACTCTTCTTGGGAAAGATATTCCAGTGGCGCAAGCGGCTAGCTATGCTAATACGATGATAAATGCCTTAAATCGCGCTGGCGCACCGCGATCTACCGCAAAAGGGTATACAGGACCGGGGCCGCATCCTGATGAAGGCACGCCTTCTGACCCGCAAAATTTAGAAGATATAGGAACCCTGGTTGATTGGGTTGATCGGGACCGCTCTGGAGCGCCGCCCGCGCGGGGCGCTCCTCCAGCAGAACTTGTTGAGCCACAGACGATGCCTATTTCGGGTGTTCCGCGAGAAACAACATCTGTAAACACAGGGCCGTTGAGCCCACCAGTGGAGCAAGCCGGGCCAATGCAGGCCGCCCCGCCAATGCAGGCCGCGCCGCTGGAGCAAGCAAGAGATGTTTCATTTTCTATTTCGCAAGCACCTCCCGAAGGACGACCTTCTCCGGACCAGAACATTGCAGCGTCAGGGGGTTCTAAATTTGGAGAAACAGAAAGAGCTATCGACGCATTTCTTCAGCCAGCGGTGGATTTTGTTGAGAAAGATATTCCGGGTTACGTTGAAAACCTTGCTAATCTGTTCACGGGCAAGTCGCAGAATGTAGCGGCTAACGCTATGGTTGGTCCGCATGGCTTTCCCTTTGCCCCGCCGCCAACTCAAACTGCGGAACGAGACCCTAGTAAGTATGGCGATCAAGATAATGACGGGGCAGGAGATCCCATTTACCCTCGTGAAGCAAGCGCTCCGGTTGCGCAGGCAGAACTAGCGCCGATTAACCCGGCTGCTTACGAAAATTACTTTATGGGATATGATCCCGATTATGATCCTTATTTAGCTGGCTTTGTGGGACAGCCAAATCTTTACGGGCGGCGCGAAGTAGTAGCAGAAGGTGGTGGTGGCATTATGAATTTACAGAGACAAGCAAATCAATTAGCCGCTCAGGGGCGTGGTGGGGACACCATGCTCATGCACATGCGCCCTGACGAGGTGGCTGGTCTGGCTTCTCTAGGAGGAGTTACTAGGAACCCGTCTACAGGATTGCCTGAAGGTTTTCTCCTCCCTGCTCTTGGTGCGTTTTTGCCGGGTCTAATGGGTCTGGGAGGAAGCTCTATTCTGGGCGGAGCTTTAGCTACGGGGTTGGGCGCTGGCGCAGGGCAGGCATTGCAGAGTAAAATAATGGGAGAGGAAGACCCGCTTAAGAAGGGAATGGTGGCGGGCCTCACCGCAGGGCTAGGCAGCGCAGCGCTGGGTGGATTCGGCAAGATGTTTGGAGGCGAAGTGGGCGGTGCATCTAATGCCCTTACTTCGCAGACTGCGAAGGAGCTAGGCACAACAGAAGCTCTAAAGGCGGGGCAAAGAGCGGGCAAAATGTTTCCAGAGGTTGGGTCTTTTGCCAATCTGGACTCTAAACTTATGGGCGCAGGAGATGCTGCTCGTGAAGCGCTAACTGTTAATCCTCTTACTACGGCAGGAGTTCTTGGTGGCGTAGGAGGCGCTGCTTCTGACGCTTACGCCATGCAGAACGCTGGAGGCATGATGCCCGGAGAAGGCACAACTACACGTAAGAGTTTCCGCGAGCCGCAGGTGCGTAAGCGCACAGGTTTAGCTCAGTCTGGTGACCTTACTTCCTACGGGTTCGGGCCAGAAGGTTTGTTCTACGGTGAGGGGGTCTATGCGGAAGACGGCGGCAGGCCAGTAAAAAGAATGAGTCCGGGTGGTCTTGCTGGAATGGCTGCCTATAGGCGTCCCCCACGCAATCCTTTTGGCGGTCATGGTCAAGGTGTGCAGGGTAGCGTGCAAGAGGCTACGGGGAATCTAGGCGAGGCTAACCAAGCCTTACAGGCTGCAACCGATCAAGTGAACCGCGCCATGGGAACCCTTAATCCCCAGCAACAGACTCTGGGGCGCGGGATTAGATCGTCCATGGGCGGCAAGGGGGGCGGTGGTAGAAATCCCCACCGACTCGTTGAACAAATCGCAGCCCCCTTTGGGGGGCAACAGACAGCACTAGATCAGGCTCATCAGCAGCAACTGTTACAGGAACAAAGGGCTCCTTATGTTCAAATAGCCCGTAGGATGGAGGAAGGTGGCATTGCTTCAATGCCAGAAGGGGGCGGTGATGCGGTGGCGTTGCAAGTGACGCAAGACGCAGTAGAAGCCGTGCGCGGTGAACATCCTGAGCCAGAGATAGCCATTGAATCATTTGTTTCCTACTTCGGGCCGGAAGCGTTTGAGAGTCTTCGTCGCTTAGTTATTCAGGAAGAGTCCGCAAGGACTATGGGCAAGGCGGACGGCCTTGTTAATGGCGATGATGGTGGCCGCGATGACGTACAGCGTGGTACTATTGACGGCGATCAAGAGCTTAATATCAGCGGGGGCGAGTACATATTTTCCGCTGACGATGTGGCCCTGATTGGTGACGGGAATACCGAAGCTGGCGCAAGAAGGTTAGATGAGGCGCGAGATAAGCTAAGGCGTTCAGCTAGGGGCACGACAGAGCGGCCTGCCTACATGGGTGAGGGCGCTGCTACGGAGATGATGGAAGAGGTGATGACTGCTTGAAGGTATCTATTGTCCCGCCCGAAAGGGTGCATGAGTGTTGGGATGAGGTGGCTCCGCTGCTTCAGCCAGCGGTGGACAGATCCGGGGGAAGGTTCCTCATGGAGGATGTGTACCATTTAGTTGCTACAGGTGAGAACCACTTGTGGGTGGTGTTTGAAGATGGGGTAATCGTAGCGTGTTGCACTACAGCGTTCACGGAATACCCACGAAAGAGGATGTTGACGGGGCAATTTCTAGGTGGAAGCCAGATGATAGAATGGGTTCCCAAATTAGATGAGGTCTTGCAGCAATGGGGTACAGATCATGGGTGCTCTGGGATTGAGTTGACCGGGCGCAAAGGCTGGCTCCGGGTTTTGGATAAGATAGGTTGGGACGTTACGTTCTACATAATGGAGAAAAGCTATGGGCAAAGGTAGTGGCGGTGGGCCTACTCCCACCCCTACAAAAAGCACGGTTACACAGACAAGTCTGCCCGAATATGCGCAGCCTTATTATGAGGATCTATTAGATCGTGGCGTAACAGAGTCAAAGACTGATTATCAAACGTATGGCGGTCCTCGTATAGCTGGCTTCAACCCAACCCAGCAAGCCGGTTTTGATATGCAAGTAGGTTCTGCTACGGAAGCACCTACTGGCATGATGGATGCCAAGGACTATTACTCAGGAATTTTAAATAGGTCTTATCCTTCTCGAACTGGAGGGGGGAAACCGGGCCTTGGGGGGCGTCCTACTTTGCCTCCGGGTCGCTTTATGGAAGCTGTTGCAGGGGAAGCACCGCCATCTGGGGGTGAGCAAATGGATGCCTATGGAGTTTCTGGTGGTCAGAGAGGCCCTCGTGCGTTTCAGGCTCAGAACTACCAGAAGTTTGTTGGGGGGTATGACCCATCAGAGTCCTATAAGGAATACATGGACCCGTACCTAGAGGATGTTCTTGGTCGTCAACGAACACGAGCCGACGAGATGTTTGCTGAACAGCAGCAGGCACGGACAGATCAAAGGATTGCAGCAGGAGGTCGCAGAGGCAGTCGCCGTTATGTCCAGCAGGCCTTGGAGCGTGATAAATATGAGCAACGCATGGGTGACCTAGAGGCCAAGCAAAGGTCTCAGGGGTATCTCTCGGCCCAACAACAGGCTAGGGACCAGTTCTTGCGTGATCGGCAGGCTCGTATGGATGCTGCAAAATTGGGGAGCGCCGATAGATTGTCGGAGGCTGGCTATGGTTTACAGGCTGCGGCTGCTGCTGCGGGAATTGATCCGCAGTTATTTGCCTTACAGCAGCAACAAGCTGGTGCGCTGCAAGGAGTGGGTGCTGCGGAGCAGAAGATGGATCAATCAAACCTTGATCTTGCTTATCAGGACTTCCTTAACCAGAGGGACTTTGATCGTAGACAGCTTCAGTTCTTGGCTGGCCTACTACAGGGTGTGCCTGTTACCCCTCAATCTGAGGTCTACCAGTATCAAGCCCCCGGATCATTTAGTGGTCAGATGGCTGGTGCTGGTCTTGGTGGTTTGGGTCTGTACAAAATGCTTTCAGGATCGTAGGGCCATGACAAATATTCTACAGATGCAGGAAATACTGAAGAGTATTCCCGACCAGAGGCTTATGCAGGAAATGCAGGAGCCGACAGGACGTGCGCCCCAGTATCTGGTGATGACTGAGATCCAGCGGCGCAAGAAAGTTCGTGACGAGTATCAGGGCCAAACGCAGGAACAACAAACAACCGTAGCAGAAGACATAGTGGGAGGGCCTCCTCCTCAACAGTCGTCCATGGCACCTCCGGGTATGCCGCCGCAGATGGCCCAAGGGATGCCGCCACAGATGCAGCCGCCCATGGCTGCGGCTCAACCTCCTATGAACATGGAGGGCGGCGGTGCTTTGTATATGCAGAAGGGGTCAAAAGCCTCTCAGTATTTCGGGGCTGTGGATTTGAACCGTTTGGTAAGTTTAGTCGAGGCAGAGGCAGGTAATCAAGATCTTGCGGGCAGACGCGCAGTTGCTGCGGTGATCTTAAACAGAACGCTTTCTGATCAGTTCCCTGACACGATTCAGGCTGTGGCTGAACAAAGAACCCCCGGTGGAAGTTACCAGTTTAGTCCTTTGATAAATGTAGGTGGTGATATAGATAAGTTGCCAGCAGGATCGGCGGGGACAAGGGCAGCGGTCCTTGAATTAATAGCAGATTTTGACGGGAAGAATCCCGTCGGGGATGCGCTGTATTTTCAGAACCCTGAAATATCAGGGATGATCTTCCCTGCCCTGCGCGATTACTATGATAATGGCAAACGAAACAGTAAACCTTTCCCTGATGGAGTAACTAAGTATGGCGATCATATTTTCTCTGATCGTTACGGCAACGAAGAGACCGTTGCGCTTGAATCCGTGGCATTTAGGGTAGAAGACAATGCGCTTACAGACGTAGACAAGAAACGCCTTGGTACTAATGAAGCACTGAAGATTACAGGCGCTGGCGAAGAAGTGATAATGGCAGAGTCTGAGCCTGCTCCTGTGCCCCCCTCAGCTTTTCGAGGCGGCATTGCAGGAATCCCCGAAAAGATAGCCGAGAGAACAGGCGGCTTCAGAGGCCCTTCCCTTGCTGAAACGCTACAGCAAGTATCCCCTGATGCCAGATTGAATGTAGCAGGGTATGATGCTGCTGCTTCTGCGGGTTCTGGCTTGCCCATTGGGGAGGTTCCCCCTCCCGCGCCTCGCCCTGATGTTGTTAAGCGTATGGGGGATATAGCTGCGGCTACAAATGCGGCCCAAATGGCTGAAGATCCTTTGGTTGCGTTCGGAGGATTAGGTGCAACGGGTAGTCAGGCCACCCCTTTCGTGCCTGACCCTAATGTGGTTAAGCGCCTGCAAGATATGGCTGCGGCTACAAATGCAGCGCAATCGGTTTCCCCAGACGCTAACCTTCCTGTGGCAGGGTATGATCCTGGTTTTGTCCCTGAGCCAACATTTGGAGATACGGTCAGCACTATGCTTGCTAGTGCTGTGCCTCCTCCTACTAAGAAAAGGGAAGAACTTTTTAGTGATCCCAAAAATTATTTAGTAGATCAGTACAAGCGCTTTGCTACGGAGCTTGCCGACAAAACTAGAGTAGCCCCTCAGTACGAAACAGCAGCCGCTTCTCCGGGTTCATTCGCTTTGGACTACGGCGATGACTACGCCTCAATACCCGCTGTTGACCAATTTGAGCCACCTCGTGCAACTGCATCTATTGATCCTATTCAAGCTCAATCTGCCGGGGCAAGCATACCTTCCGCAGGAGCAATGGAAGCGGCGTATCGTAAACATATCGAACGTCCGGCAGCGCCAGCAGGAGAAGAGGTAAAAGTTACTGATGATGTTATTGAGGCGCCGTCCGCAGCAAGTGGGACAGGCACACCGACCGCCGCACCAACCGGCGGCATGGCAGACCTTCTCGCCCAGATACAGGCAGGGCGCGACGATGCCAAGGCTATGGGCCTACTCACTGCTGGTCTTGGGATCATGCAACAAGCCAGCCAGCCGGGAGCTACCTTGTTAAGCTCTATTCCCGGAGCAGCAGCAGGGGTCAAGCAGTACAGTGCGGATAAGGCTAACCTTGCCAAGCAGCAGCTTGCTCTCGCCACCCTTGCCAATCAGCAAAGGGCGACAGAAATAGCGGCGGAAAAAGCAGCTACTGGAACTGACTTCAACCTTGGACGTACTCAGGCTTTGGCGGCTGTCAGGCGTAGTCCTAAGCTTTCTGCCAAATACCTAGATGCAGAAGGTCAGCCTACCCTTGCATTTGAAGAATATGCAGCACAAACATTTAGGAGCGCTTCTCCTTTAATAGAGCAAAGGACGTTACAGACAGAAGCTCTGGCCTACAAAAACTGGCTTGCTGGTCAAGGCAATATTGCACTAAAGACTAGACTGAAAATAAAAGCGGACGCGAAGGCGAACAATCAACCAGTGCCAAAAGGTAGTGCTCTTGAGGCTCTAGTAAATGAGGACATCAGGAAACAATACAATAAGTGGCGATCTGGAGTATTGGGCACTAACACAGGCACCAGAACAAAATCTCTATCGGCATATGAAACTAAGCAACCCGCTGGTTGATTGGGAAAGATATCATGGGGTTTGATGTTCTTGGTGCAAGAAATGATGGCTACACAGATGATGAGATAGCTGATTATCTGTCGCAGCAACGCGGGTTTAATATTACGGGCGCTCGTGACGATGGTTATTCTAGCACAGAAATCATTGATTACCTTGTGCCTCCGGTGGCTACACCAGCCCCTGAGGAATCTTCTGAAGAAGGGTTCCTCCCTCAGTTAAAAGGCAGCTTCCTCTCCACGCTCACAGAAGGCAACCCTAGACTAGGCGCAAGGGCTGTTGAGGGCCTTGGTCGTGCGTTTGGCAGCGAGACCATGACGCAATGGGGATCTGAAACAGCTAAAGAGTATGATGAATCTCCTGATAAGTTTGTGCCCCGTGAGCCAGATGCTCTGGAGGCTATCCTATCAGGTGAGCTAGGCCGCATTGGTGATGCTCTTGGGTCTGGATTAGGCCAAGGCTTGGCGTCTCTTGCCGTGCCTGTGGCTACCGCTCTGCCCGGCGCTGCTCTTGGCGCACCTCTTGGGCCGGTGGGCATGGCAGTAGGAGCTAGAGCAGGGGCGGGGCTGGGTTCATTCGCTCTGAACTACGGCGACACCTATGATTACCTGTTAGAGCAAGAGAAAGTAGAAGCCGATCTGGCAGCGAAAGTTGCTGTTGGTCCCGGTGTGATCATGGCTGCGCTAGACATGATTGGTTTGAGCGCTTTATCAGCGCCGTTCCGCAACAAAACGCAGAAGGAAATTTCCCGGTCTATTACTAAGAGGTTCTTACAGCTAGGCAAGCGCGGGTTTACAACGGAGGGCGCAACCGAACTAGCGCAGCAGATTGTACAGGAGTTGACCGGTGAGGGAACTGAGCTTGCGGGTGTGGCGGGAACTGACATTGAGCTTAACCAGCGCATGCGTAATGTTATTAACGCCGGTATTATTGGTAGTCTTACTGGTGGCACTGTTGGCACTATCACTGCTCCCCTGGCTAGACCGACTGATGAATCGGCGGCTCCGGTACTCCCCGATGTTACGGAGGGGCTACCAGAAACATTAGATATAGAGACTGAAACTACCCTTGAGGAAGACACTGCTGATGGGGAGCAGTCCGTTACAGAAGCGGATATGGCTTCTGAGGGTCAACTGGATTTAAATTTTGCATCCGAAGAGGTTGCGCAGGACGAGGTAGAATCTGCGGTTACGCCCCCAGCGAGTGACGAGTTCGTAACTGAACAGGTTGAGGGTGGTGTAGATGAAACAGTCGCTCCCGATTTAGGGCCTATCGACATTGCCGGTGTATCTGATGAAGTCGTGGACGAACAGTTGCGACAAGTTGTTGCAGACCCGTCTCCTGAGGGGCCTGCCGCTCCTGATCTGGGGGAGCTTGATTTAGAAGTTACGGAGCCTGTTTCTCCAGAGTTTCAGGACAGTTCATTAGAAACGATTCCGGTTGCCGCAGGGCAGATGGAACTGTTCCCCTCCTCTACGATTGAGGAGCTTACTGCTTCTGCGCAATCGGCTACTCCGAAGTTGTCTACCCCTGAGCATATTGTAAAAAAAGTAGTTGAGAACTTGAACCGCCGCCTTCAGGCACGCGGTTTGGCCGATGACGTGTCGTTAATTATAACTGATACAATATTCCGGCCTGAGATGGGGGCAAGCCCAGACTCCACACCCAGTGAAGCTAAGTACATCCCTCGTACACAGTCGGCTAAAGGCGCAATAATCTTAGCCCTTGATGCACTCCCCGAATCCACCCTCAGAAAACCCAAAGAGATGGCAACCTATCTTGCCGGTCTTACAGATCACGAGACTGTTCACTCATGGGTGGACATTGGGGTGATAAACGACAACGACATGCAGGCTTTGTCTAAGGCGGCGTCCCTAGCCCCGCACTGGTCTGATCCTAATAAGACAGTGATGGACGTAATAGCAGATGTGTACCCTGATCTTGATGCTGAAGGGCAGATAGAAGAAGCGGCGGCTGAATTATTCAGGGGCCATGCGGCTGGTAACGTAGTTCTCAAGGGACGGCCCCTGTCAATATGGCAACGCATTATGAACTTCTTCAGGAATCTTAAGGGAGGCCTAGCAGAAGCTGACATATACAAGGCGGCTCAGGTTTTCGACAGGGTTGGAATGTCACCTGACTTTGTATCTGTTGCGCCTGCCGCTCCCGCCGATGACTTCGGGGATGATTTGGTCCAGGCCGTGGGTGGTAAGGATAAGTCGTTAGGCGAAGAGTTGCGCGACGACAAGGAAGCTCGCTTATTTCAGGGTGGTCCCAATATGTGGAAACCCGAACCCGGCAAGCCGTTTGGCACGCCTCAACTTAAATTTGTAGGCACTGTTGGGGGGCAAGCATATGGCTGGGGGCTTTATTTCTCTCAAATTCCGGGTGTCGGGCGAGACTTTGCAAAATATTATACAGGAGGTTCAGATAAGCCCGGTCAGTTTCTTGAGCTTGATATCCCAGATGATGCGGTAGCTAAGTTTTTAAATTACAATTTTCCTTTAAGAGAGCAGCCTGAAGTTGTGCAACAGGCAGTCGAGCGCATTTATGATCGCTTCCCGGCTTTAAAAGAAATAATGCGAAGCACCGCCCCAAGCGTTGACGCAGAACAAAACCCAAGAGGCCAAGACCTTTATCGGAGCCTTATACAATTAATATCGGAAGAGCGGGACATTACCCCCTACGGTTCATCCGGGGTTATTAGGACCGATGCGTTTAAAGATGCAAGTTTGGCACTAGGGGAAGCGGGGATACCCGGTCATCAATATAGCCTTGACCCTGAAATGGCCTCAAGGCCAACAGCGAAAGGCCTTGCTGCTCGCCTCATAAATCTTACAGGTAGCGTTGACGCTGCGATTGTAGAGGCGCAAGAACGTATAGCTGATGCAGAGCAACGAGGAGTTGATCTGGCTAATTCAGAGTTTCAAGTGCCTGCTGCTTTGGAAATCCTTCAAGAACAAGGTGACCCTCGCAGGTATAACTACGTGATTTGGGATCAAGATGTTCTGAATCGAGTAGAGGTTAAGGGTGTTAATGATGTGCCGGTCAATCAGGTCGCTGTTAACCTTTCTTCTGCGACAGGGAGTATCCTTGGTCTCAAGGATCTACAGGATCAGGCCAACACTGGAGACATAGAAGCACAAAGACTGCTTCAAGATGTAGCCTCAGACTCTTTATCCTACTTGTTGAGCGGTATTCCTGATGTACGCATACTGCCCACGCCCGCACAAGGTTTGTATGATGGAGATTTAGAGCCTGCAATAGGATTAGATGTAGGTTTTGCAGAAGAAAACAGAAAAGATGTTTTATCTGCGTTAGAAAAATTTGCTGATAATTTTAATCAACAACAGATTCATGTTCGCGGTATTCCCGAAGAAGGGACAGACATTGGGCACGCTTACCCTGATGGCTCCTTTAATACTTCTTCAGTTAGATTTAATTTAGCCCAGCCATTGTCAAGAGCAGAAGTCGAGGAAGTTATATCCAGATCAGGCTTGGCAGGCATGACAGCAACTGATATCTATTTAGACGCTTATTACATAGGGGACCCCAATGACTCAGCCGCCGTCTACCAATTTGAGGAAGGAGTCTACCGAGCCAGACAATCCCTTGCTGAACGCTCACCGTCGCATAGGCGAGAAGTTAAAAGAATATGGGTCTATGGAAATGGGGGATACGGACTCACCAATGACTACTCAGACATACGAGGCCCACTTCGTCCCCCGGAAGCGAACGAGGGGAATCGAACCAGTTGGAGAATAGGTCAGCGCCTACGTGGCCGTCCGTTTATTCCGGTTCCTTCTCAGCAGACCTTAACCCCTGAGCAGCGTGATCTTCAGTCTGAGATAGCTGATGCGTTCGATAATATGCCCCTTAATGATCTGGGCAATCCAGACGTGCGCAGAGCTTATGATGAGCTATCTCGTGAAATTAAAAGTCAGTACCGGGCGCTTCCCATTGAAGTCCGAATGGTGGTTCGAGACGAGAGCGCACCTGTGCAGACATCTATTGAAGATGTGTATCCCAACAGCGATGCTATGCGTAAGGACATATTGGACAACAACAAACTTCGTGTTCTTGCTACAAACTCAGCAGCTTTTGGGCCAGAAGGAGTCTCTTACGACAGCCATCCATTGCTACAAGATAGTGGTTTTGTAGACGCTAACGGGCTTCCCATGCTCGTAAATGATATCTTTAGGGCGGTCCACGATTACTACGCTCATACGATGGCTCCAAATAAGTTTGGCCCGTTGGGCGAAGAAGCTGCATGGCAGAACCACATGAGGATGACCCGAAGCCCGTGGGCTAGATGGGCGCTTACCTCAGAAACAAGGGGCCAGAATAGTTGGTTTAATTTTCATAGACTAGCTGTTGGCTCAAACAAACGAGCAGACTCATTGCCTTTAGTAGAGCGTGAGTTTGCGGAGCAGAAGACAGCGCTACTCCCCATAGAATACACGATGACCGGTGATCCTGTTATTGATGAAGAGATGCTCGACATAGCATCTCCCGATAAGGAAGCGCGGAACTTTGGCGATGGCAAGCCAAGCGTATCTGTAAGGGCAGATGATGGCTCTGTGGTGGCATATACTTATAAAGGGTACACCATAGAAAAAGGTGATGAAGGTTTCCGGGGCATGTGGCGGCTCATCCCCCCCGGAGAAAATAGTGCCAGTGATATTGCGCCGACAAGACGCGAGCTTATGGCAGCAGTGGATGCTCTAGAAGAAGAGACACGGCGCTCTGAACCAGAAGCTACATCAGATAAGGAAGCGCGGCGCTTTGTTGACTTGCCCAAGGAAGCGCAGCGACTAGTCAGGACCACAGATGCTAACGGTAAGCAGACCGCTAGGTTCGGAACGATCCAGTACAAAGGGAACAATGTCCCTGTAGTTCTGCACATGGGTACACCAGAAGACTCTGGTATGCGCCATGCGGATAAACATCTTCTTAATTTTGAGACGTTCACTCCATATGAGTCTGTTCCCATAGCGTTGAAGTCTTTGATGACGGCATCGTTTAACCCTGAGCGGCAAGCTCCCCGTAAGTCTCCTGCCCTTACATTTACAGAGGGCGGCGGTAGAAACCAAGCAGGCAAGTTTACCATTGAATGGCAGGACCCAGCCTCTCGTTTCCCCGTGAAGGCTGCGTTTACATTACTGGAGCCAAACACAATTAGCGGGGTAGAGGTTCCTGTCTTTGCAATGGATACCATCTTTGTTGATACGGGCAGAGAAACTCCCGCTTATCAGGCAGCGGAAAGGACGATCAGACGGGAAGGCGTGATAGAGCTAGATAAGATCTCGCGCCCCGGCAAAGAGGCTGTGCTAGATGCAGTCGCTAACTTCAAGCAGAGAGCAAAGAAAGAGAAGTTTGCTAGGCCCATATCGCAAGAGTTCTCTCTCAAGTCCAAGCCCACTGACATGGGTATCGACATGCCCTCAGGCATGGTCGCGCCTCAGCAGCATGAAACCTTGGGCGAAAAGGTTCTCACTAATCTTGGCATGGTTGGTGGCAGTCCTTTAGATAGCTTCGGAGATTTCTTCAAGTGGTTCCGAAGAGTGTTCGTGGATATGTGGGACCCGATCCGTCGCATGGACGTTGGCCTGTCAGAACGGGACGCAAAGAACCAGAACTTTTTAAGCGCGTCCAGTTCAGCATGGGCGGCTATGCGTAGAGCACGTAGGGCGACTGCTATTACAGCATACTCCCTATCAAAAGGAGTGCCGACTTACCGTGATGGCTCTACCTCGGTGAAGGATATACCGGAGGACGCCCTACAAACTAACATAGATGGAACAACGGAACGCAGCCGCATCGCCGGGACATCTACAGGATTTATTCCTATCATTGAGCCATTGAGAAATGGCAATCGGTTTGATCCATTTCACCTGTATGCGATAGCTCGTAGGGCGGCACGTCTTATTCGTGAGGGGCGGGAGCGCCTTCTCACTCAGGATCAGATTGCACAGTACCTTGCCATGGGAAACAGCCGTGCTGAGATAGCGCAGATCATGGACATATCAGAGGCTGAGGTGGACACTCTCTTGGCTGGGCGTGACATCAAATTCAATGATGACTTCTCTGATATCTTCCAGGACTACCAAGTTTGGAACGGTTACTTTGTGGACTTCTTGGTAGATACCGGGGTTCTCACCAGAGAGAAGGCCGACATATGGAAAGAGTCTGCTGATTATATTCCGTTCTATCGCCAGCTTGATAAAGATTATGGTGGCGAGGCCATGACCGGTGAGAATCCTATGTTCAAGGGATTAATGGCAAGCGCCCCTCCTCCTGAACTAAAAGGGAAAGGAATGATATGGTCGATCATAGCAAAGGATGCGCAGGGCAATGAGACAATGTTGCCCACTACGTTTGGTCAATCTGAAAAGAATGTAGCTGAGGCATATGCGCAGAAGTACAAAGATGAAACGGGGATGGACGCAAGAATAGTTCGCAAGGGGATGCCCCTTGGTGGATTCTTAGATACTATAACAGAGAACGCTTTATCTGCTGTTCAGACGGGAATGATGAACGTCGCTATGCAGCGGACAATGCGCAACCTTGTTCTTACAGATCCTCAGACAACCGTGAAGACAAAGCCGGATACGCCGGGTTCAGTTACATTCCACGTCAAGGGTGAGCCAATAACGCTATACGTGGGTGATCGTGCGCTTTACTCATCTCTTCATAACTACCTTGACAATCAACGGATTGATCCGTTCGTTAATTTCTTAGGGATGCCTGCTCGTTTCTTGAGAGAGATGATCACCCGATCACCTGACTTCATGGCGGCGAACATGCTAAGGGATTCGCTGTCTGCATGGGTAACCAGTGGTCGTGACACTAAGGCTTTAATAGGAACTATTGGTGGGTTCTCTCAAGCTCTGCGTGGCAGTGCCTCTGCTGATGCACTGGCTGCGGCGGGCCTGATGACCGGGTTTGATTTTGGTGGAGACCCCACCAAGATGACTCAATTTATAGACAAAGAGTTGCTTAAATATAAGTACCCGTCAGCAGCGGGGCGGTTTGCACGCAATCCACTGAAGGCTTTGTGGGACGCAACAGGTACAGCTTCCCGTGCTTCGGATGCAGCCACTCGTATCGCTGTATATGAGAGGGTCCTTAAAGACACAGGCGATGAAGCGCAGGCTATCTTTGAGGCCGAGGAGGTTATTAACTTCTCAGCGCGAGGTAGTTCAGCATTGATAAAGAACCTTGCGATAGTGGTTCCATTCTTGAACGCCCGTATCCAAGGCTTGGATGTTTTGTACCGTTCTTCGATGGGGGCCAAAGGGTTTGCGGCGAGGCCTGAGTCCGACATTGTAAAGAGAAGGTTTATGTTCAGAGCCATGCTGGTTGCCGCGAGTAGCGCAGCGTACTGGGCCATGGTCCACGATGATGAGGAATACATAAACCAAAACCCAGAGATCAAAGATAACTACTGGATAATTCCGTCGGCGTGGATACCCGGTTATGACGGACCACCCCTCAAGTTTCCGATACCGTTTGAGGTAGGGTTCTTGTTCAAGACCATACCTGAAAGGGTCATGGCCTTGTACTTCGGCAAAGACGTGCCTCGTGATATTGCGCAGACGTTGCGGAGAGGTCTGGTAAATACGTTTGAATTTAATCCAATCCCTCAGGCAGTGATGCCTCCGCTTGAAGCCATAGCCAATTACAGTTTCTTTACTGGGCGCGAGATTGAAGGACAGTATCTCAAGGGCCTTGAGCCGGGGTACCGTTATAACAGCCGCACTTCGGCGCTAGCTATAAAGTTGGGTGAAGACTTTAACTACTCTCCCGTAAAGATTGACCACATGATTAGAGGGTACGGTGGCACCTTAGGCACAGTGGTTATCGACACAGTAGACCAAGTGATGAGAGAGACGGCAGCTAGTTTAGGAGAGCGCCCCTCCAAACAGCTTAGTGAATACCCATTTGTGAAGAGATTTTTAGCAAAGCCAGATGCGCGAGGCCTTGTCACACAGTTTTACGAGTTGCGGAAAGCAGTCAATCAAGCCGTCAAGACATCTGATATGCTGGAGAAAGGTGATCTTACCTTAGAAGAAAGCGTGGAGTTTTCAGATAAGAGAGCAAGGTTGCTGGCAATAGAGGACGATGTAAAAGAAATATCTGGCGTACTTTCTAGCCTGAGAGATGAACGCAAGCGTGTTATGCAAGCGGACATAAGCCCAGAAGAAAAACGGGAAGAGATTGACAGGATCACAGCCATGGAGCTTATGGCTGTTGAGTCTATCCCGGAACTAAGGCAAGAGGCGTTTCGATAGGAACGCTCCCCCACAATAGGAGATAGGTATGTTAAGTTTGCTCGGGTCCCTATTGGGATTTGGTACTTCTTTCCTGCCGAAGGTCATGGATTTCTTCCAAGACCGGTCAGATAAGAAGCATGAACTAGCGGTAATGGAAGTTCAAATACGTCAGCAGAAAGAACTAGCTGATCAAAAGTTGGAGATGGTCAATGTGGAAGCAGATGTACGAGAGATGGAATCTCTTCACAAGTCTATGCAGCCTACGGGCGTGGCGTTTATCGACGGCCTTCGTGGTTCTGTTCGTCCTGTTATCACTTATGCTTTCTTCGGGCTGTTCATTTTTGTTGAAGTATCCGCTTATCTCGCACTCACTTCCCAAGGAGTATCTGGATTGGACGCGGCCAACGCTGTCTGGTCTGAAGAAACCTCAGCACTGTTTGCCGCCGTCATTAGTTTCTGGTTCGGCGGACGCGCCATCTCCCGTGCCAGAAAATGAGGATCAATGCGCGAGGGATGCAGATAATAAAGCTCTTTGAAGGCTTTCGCTCTGAGCCGTATCTGTGTTCCGCGATGGTTGCCACCATTGGGTTTGGTTCTACTTGGTCCTTTGATGGCAGTCGTGTCACCTTATCTCACCCGCCGATTGATGAAGCAGAGGCCGAGGAGCTACTTCTACGAGAGGTCCGTAAGTGCGAGAAGGCGGTAGATCGGCTGATCAAAGTCGAATTAAATCGCAATGAACACTCTGCTCTCCAGAGCTTCGTATATAATTTAGGCAGCGGTCGGCTACAGTCTAGTACCTTAAGATCCCTCTTGAACAGGAATGCTCCTAGAGAAAGAATTGCAGATGAGTTCCCTAAGTGGCGAAGAGCCGGGGGCAAAATATTACAGGGCCTAGTCAGAAGACGGGCGGCAGAGAGAGCTTTGTTTCTGTACGAAGGAGACTGATATGGAAGTGGATGCGAGGCTAGGCATACAGGCGGCGATCATGTTAGCCACGATTGCTGGGGGGTATGCGGTTGTTAAGGCCCAACTACAGCGTGTCATCTCTGATCTGGTTGATCACATAAAGAAGTTTGAGAAACATAAGTCAGCGTTCGATGCCCGACTTGATGATGCGGAGTCCCAGAGAAGTGTGTTCGCTAGTCAGATATCCACGCTTATTGATATCAATAGTGTGTCTGCTTTGGAGCGGCGCAACAGGGAGATGGCTACGTTGCAGGCGGAAGTTAAAGTGTTGCAGGCTCAGATCCAGCACCTAAATGATATACACAATTCAAAGCATCCAGAGACAAGCAAGTAGGAGACTCGCATGGACACAATACTAAAGTGGTGGGAGAACACCTTCGGCGGCAACAATGCAATATGGAATATAGACTATGGTAAAATCATTATCATTGCTCTGCTTGTGTATCATATTTTCTTTCAGTCCTAGTAGTGCAGTAGCTACAGAGAAGGTGTTTGCTGGCTGGATACTTCATATGTTCATTAGCGGACAACTCAAGGAGTACACCCCACGAGGTGGGATGACTGAGTGCCTGAAGGTAAAGCGGAAGATTCTGCGTAGTCAGGGCCATTCGGTTGGCACCCGTTGGGAATGTGCCAGGGGTAAACTTGTTCTCCGTGAATACTCAGCAGGGAAGGACGGAAACAAGTGGTTGCCCGTGGAGCACTTGGGTAAGTAGTTATGGCTGAAGAGCGGGGCAGGAGAGACAGCGACCAGCTAAAGATAAGCGATAGCTCTGCCATCTCTATGCCTGTTCGCAATCTTCTGTCGATTGTCGCTGCTGTATCTGTCGGGGTGTGGGCTTTCTTCGGAGTGCAAGAGCGCTTGAATAAGCTGGAAACTTTCGAGCAGCTTATCCGTAAGGATCTTGAGACAGGCTTGAAGGAACTGAAGACAGAGCTAGGAAAGAACAGTGAGTTCCGTATCAAGTGGCCTCGTGGGGAACTGGGTCAGGCCTCTGCTGATCAGGAGCAGTACCTGTTAATAGAGCATCTGAGCGGTCAGGTAGAGAAGATACAAACGCGCATTGAAGAGGGCATGAGTAACGGCGTCAACATCAAGCGACTACAAGAAGACGTTAAGACGTTAAGAACTGATGTGGAAACATTAAAGGATAAGCAGCGTGGCCTGTTAAGCAGCGGGACAGGAGGCTAGCATGGACCCCATCACAATAGCAGCCGCCATTGCAGCCACCAAAACGCTAGTGAAATCGGCACGGGGTGTCCAAGAGATTGCGCACGGTATTGACGGACTGTTCCATGCCAAAGAGGCGCATGAGAAAAATAAAGACCACGAAGCTGGTAGCTCAATCGGCAAAAAGAATAAATCAATTCTTCAAAAGCGCGCTAAGGATGACGGCTCCGAAACTTCTATGTCTGCCAGTGCCGCAGCCATCATCGAACGCAAGCAATTGGATCAGCAGCTTGAGGACCTCAAGACCGAAATCAATCGTAAATGGCCGAGCGCTCCTAACGAGCCGACGACTTGGGATCTTATCCTAAAGGAACGTGAAAAGCGGGTTGCCGAAAAGAAAGAGCGCGAGAGGCTCGAAAAGATTGAGGCCGAAGAACGTGCGGAACGGCGTAAGAAACTTTTGCTTGAGCTTGCCAAGGGTTTGATCGTTGCGGCCATTGCGGGGGGCATTGGTACGTTCCTCTACTGGGCCGCGCAGCACGGGGGCAGTGCCTAGCTGTCCAACTCTATTCGCCCCACACCACCACACTCTATACATATGACCTCGAACTCTTCAATGGAGGGGAAGGCAAACCTGTCGCCTGTGTGTGTCAGCCGAGTGGCTTCCACTATGACGTGGCCTTCTCCCTCACAATTGGTGCAAGTCCTCATCCGTGACTCTTCCTCGCTCAAAGCGTTTCCTTCCGCAATCTTTCTGCGTCCAGTTCTTTATAGCCTTCCTTGGCTGCGTCTCCGCTGCGCCTAGAATTTGTTCGCTGCTTGTAAAGCTGCAACAGTTCGTTGGCCTCACCTACGGGGTAGGTCAGGAGAACATACACCCGAAAGAAAGTATTGTGGGGAAGTATCTCCATCTCCTTCACGCTGTACCCTGCCACGTTCACCTCGCGCATGATGTTCTTGGTTACGCGCTCCGTGTCTTGCAACGTGGGCGGGGCCATGCCCTTCCCAGTTTCCGTGACGTAGTTCTTCACCTGAGAACTCAGCCGCCCTTCAATGCGGTCAGCCAGTGTACGCTTGGCGTTCAAGATGCTCTTGTCGATTGCCAGTTGCAGATCGGGGGATGTCCCGCTGCCTACTGAGTGGATAGCGTTCTCCGATTGGGGCAGTTCAGTGAACCAATCAGGTAGCTCCTCAATGGTATTTGATATCATCTCCCGACGCTGCTCGCGCTTTTCTTCCTGTTTCTTGAGGAAGGCTTCTGGAGATCCGGGCTTTGGTGTTGAGCACCCCCCCAAGATCGCAATCAAACATGCAGTTCCAATTTGTTTTCTCATCCCTGTTTCTCCTCATCATCCTTCTCAAGCGCTTTGTTTGCTAGCATGGCATAAAACTCCACGCCCTCACTAACAGCCGCAATGTCCCGTATCTCTGTCAACGCCTCGCGCAAGGCAGCAATGCGCCGCAATGCTGGACCTGATTCTTCCACAGCAAACCTCCTGTTAAATGCTTCCATAAACTCGTGATAGATGTCACTCATATCGCTTTCTTTTTAACATGCTTGGACCCGCGCCAGTTGCTGTCACCCTTGGTCAGTTCGTAATCGTGAGTGATGACTCCCAGCGCTGGATCACCACGGTGGCAGGACGTGCGCCACACCCGCTTCTTGGATTTCTTAATGAACATCCAATGCCCACGCACCTCATGGTATCGGCGCTGAGTCTTGGACTCCGCGAAGCTCTTCATAGTAACTTCGACTCCACGGTTCTTCGGCAGATCAATGGAGATCACATGGTAGGCGTTGCCTTTCACGTAGCTACCCCATTGCCGCCGTGAGCCTTGCATGCGCTGGGTGGGTTCTTTGACTATCCAATCGTGATTGAGGAGCGCCATGACCGTAAGGATAAATCGTGGGTCACCCTCGCATACACTCATTCCTAGCCTAGAAACTTTACGCAAGTCATCAGCATTAAATCCTGACTCTGTGTTGATAAGCCAGTGTACGGCGTGAGTTTGAATAGGTCGAATGTGACCGATCAAAGCCATCACATCTGATGGAACCTCATCTTCTTTATACTTACCATGCTCGCCCCATTTTCCCGGTGATATCTTCCCAGACCACCACCAATCTGATAATATATTTAAGGTCCCGGATGTATCGTTGGAATTAAGTTTTTCCAGTTCCTCTTGTGTAGGAATGCGCCCCAAGAACGAGGCCCCTCGCATCCTGTCTTCTTCTTTGGTGTAACCCGTTTCCATCTTCACGGTAAATCCAATTGGACTTCCCATGAGTATCTCTGGACTGTCAGGACCCTCGCTAGCCACATAAAAACATTGACCGACAAGGTAGGGAGATTCCATACGAGGGCCACCATCTAAGGGTGCGGTACGACCCAGTGTAGCCCTGTAGCCCACGATCTGATTAGGATCAGCAACATGATAGCCCACGCGCCGTGCTTGGCTCTGGTGCAAAGGCCCGTTAGGCCCCTCATCTAAAAATTTTTTTGATCTCTCTATTATCTCTGGTTGAAACCTGTCGGGGTGATCAGCGATAGTCTGGCTTATCGCTTCAACTCTCGTGATCTCATCCCATTCAATCCAGTTGTTAGGGAACGGGCATCTGACATAGTTCCTAATGAGGCTGATGCACTGCTCCGGTGTGATGAGTGTTGCCATCCTTGCGGCGAATTGAACAAGCTCATCGTCCAGCACAAACTTTCTTGATGAGCGAACGGCATCACGCACTATCCGCATCGCTTCCTTTGCGGTGCTTGTGCGAAACTGATGAGCCAACCCCCGCTTGGGGTTCCCCATCACAGCAATCAAATCGTCTGCAAGTGTGAAGTCCGGTTCCATGGTCTCCCTCCTTATCTAACTAAGCGGTATGCCTTCCTCACATAGCGCTTCTGGTTGTTCGGTATCTCCATTAGCTTCAAGTTAAAGTCTTCGATGGAGTATTCCTCTAGCAGTGCTAGCTTCTGCGGCGTCGTAAGGACGTGGATCACTTCCTCTATCTCATTCCCTGACAAGTCGGCAGGAAACCTAGCTACTATGGAATACTTATCCCCGATTGGGATTGGAGTTCTCCCTGTGATCTTACTATCTAGGTCAAACTCATTCGGAAAGATCAGCGTTAGTTTGTTCTCGTGATCCTCCAATAGAATGTTGACAAACATTTCTTGTGTCGGGTCCACGGTGATGACCAGCGGATCGCCATCTCGAAGCAGGGGATGAGACAGGTCCACCCGCACGTCGAAGTTCGGATCGGATGGTTCTGATCTTGAGGTGACCCGTGCTTCCAGTATTACTCTGCACACTCTTTGGTCCCGTAGGTTCTCCGTCACCCTTACTGTTCGGTCACGGATGCCACTGATGAGACCGTCCAACATCGACCAAGTGAAGGTGTGGATCGGGCAGTTGACCCTATCACCCTCTTCCTGACACGACATGAATGTATCTGATGAGACGTACTCCCCACTAAATGACTGAATAGCATTGAGCTTTGCTCTGCTCTCTGCCTTCCGACAGGCTTCCGCTTCTGTGATCTCAGAATGAATCACATAGTCACCCTTGCCGTAGACCCATTCATCAAAGACCATGGGCTGTGCATCTGGTGTGTTAAGATCTAACACCAGACGCAACAGCCCTATTCCGACACTCAGATATTCCATGGCAGTTCCATCTGAGCCGGTGGCTTAATAAAGTATCTCGCCACGGTCTTCCCTTTCGGTGTTACGTGAGGCTCGGTCTCAACCGCAATACCTTTGGCACGTATGTCTGCAATCCGCGCCGCCAACCTGAGGCACCCAAAATTACTGAGTGCCTCAAGCGGTGTGATGGCGTGCCCTGCGTTCAGCCACTCAAGAATGTCAGATGTTTGGCTCATCATCCTCTCCCTTGAACGCTTGGTGATTGATCACAAAGTCTTCAATGACCTGTCGAAACAGGGTTGCCGACGTGACGTTCTGACTTGCCGATAGAAGGCGCATGGCCTCCAGAAGATTGTTGGGCATCAGTACGCTGTATTTGGTGAACTCACCCTTGAGTTTCGCGGGACGGTTCAGCAGACTGTTTGAGTCACTCATTGCTATTCCTTTCGTAGGCTTCACGGATTTCTTTGAACTTTCTCTGAGCCGACTTGTTCTCTTTCAGTTCAGACAACGAGCCGACATTGAGAGCGAAGCGCAAACGATCTCGTGTTTGCTCCTCCTCGCTCTCGTCTGGGGTGGGAAGCGGCGCGTCGTTCGCCTCTCCCCATGCGCTCATGTAGAATTGGAACGCTGGTTCACGGCAGACAATCGACGCCGCCGCCACAAGGTTGACCTCCTTAGGTGCAACCGGTTCATCATGGTCATCTAGCTCGACCATCGCTACGCCGAAGCGTGTCGCAGTTGTGTGGGAGAGTAGCCCCACAGGTACGTCATTGGGATGGATCAGCAGCTTGATCACTACCCCTGATTGCGCCTTCATGTTATTCACCACGCTATGAAGCTGCGCTTCAAAGCTGAATGTGGCATCACGAATCTCTGTCATCGTTCCACTCCCTCCAGCATTTCTCAGCCCACTGAATTGGGTTGCGGTCCACGATCTCCCAGTATTTCTTCTCGTCACCCTTCATGTGGAGCATGTGGTGACAAGACCGACAGAGCGGAACTACCCAGTTGTCTCCGACTTTCTTACCCATCGCATTGGGTTCGGCGTAAGTGACGTGATGAGCGTCACCACACCACGGCGTTCTGCACGCCAGACATGGCAGTTGGCGAACGTGAGCAAGATACTTCTTGTCACGGACGCGCTGCCGTTTGAAGTTAGAGATCATCGAAATCAATAATCTCAGAGGACTGCTCCTCAACAACCGGCGCAGGAGCCGCAGCAGGAGCTTCCCCACGGCGCGGAGGATACTGAGTGCCACCTCCACCGCCCTGTTCTTTAACTTTGTTAATTTTAATTTGAACATATTCGGTTCCGTTTTTGGTGCGCTTGACCTCGCCGTTCATAAAGAGTGTGACGTTCTCGCCGGTTGCATTGAAGGCCGCAACGAGTGTGTCGATGTCTTCCTTGCGAAAGCTGATGTCACCGGACCAAGCCTTCCACGACTCATGCTTGCCACCACGGTTGTCGAAAAGATTTCCAATCGCCATTAGTTATTCTCCTTGCTGAGATCAGCTTTTCGCTGACTGATCTGTGTGATGTGAATGTGCTTCTTCAGTTCTGCACTATGTGAGTTCGCAATTGACTTGAAGAGAACCACGTTCTCCGTCGTGAACTTCTGCAATGCCTCAAGGCCCAAGGTCTTGAGGATAGCCGGGAAGTGTTTGTTCACGTAGGCTTCCTGATCTGTCAGGGAACAATCCCCAGGGAACACGAACTTCAGCGTGTCAACATCATCGAACCCATGGATGAGGTTGGCATCGCCGTCATAAACATTTTCATATCCATCGGTTTCGCTGACAGTTTCGAGTGTCGCGCCAAGCTCTTCTTCCACAGCCTTGACCACGGGGTTCTCCTTGGCTTCCTCCACCACCGACTTGGCTTTTGGTTTGGGCTGCGGTGCTGGTTGCTCTGGCTTATCTTGTGGGGTGTAGTCCTCAAGATCTTCACCAGCGTAGATATGAAACCCAAGGCCGTGGTATCCAATGGCCTTGGTCATGCACCGTTGCAGCGCGGTGTTCACCTGAAACGAATCGGGATCGACCACTGGCTTGTTGTTGTTGTTGAGGACCGGGAGGATTTCTGTGATGTCCAACCCTTCAACACTGACTGTAACCTTGACGTATGCAAAGCCATGAGTGTCACGAGTATACGGAACCATGGCTCCGTCGAGATCAAAAAAATGTTTCTCAAATGTGGCGCTGGGGAACTTATCTTTGAGTGCGCCCCATGCCCACGCCCACGACAGGTAATCAAGATTACCTTTCGTCTGGCGGTGCTTGTCCACCTCTACCTTCACCTCATTGTCGGTTAAGGTTTCCCATGCGGTTTTCTTATTCGCCATCAGTTGCTGCTCCAGAAAGATTTCAATCGTCTCCACCATTTTCTCGTGGAGGGTTCCTCAGTAATAGCGTTCGAGATGTTCAGCCGCTGCGGGTTTTTTAGTTGGCTTGCAATGAGTGCATCCATCGCCCCCATTGATTCTGTGATGGGTTTCTCAATGGGCACCTCAGCCTTGATCTCAAACGCCTCAGGATTTTCTTTCCGGTGATCACGAATAATTTTGCGGGCGTGATTGACGGAGATGCTAAAGGACTGAGCCAGCCCTTCAGCGATATACTTCCTTCCCATGCTCTTTTGAGCTATGTAGTTCTCGACCAGTAGCCGATCCCTCACGATTTTATCTGCCTTCTTCACGATCCTTCCTCCATATGTTGAGTACAAAATTTAGCCACGTCGCAGTAGCGTTGACAGCGCAGCGGTTCCGCTGGCCGGTGTTCAACAACCCATTTAGGATTGCCCGTCTTAAATTCTTTGGCCTCATCTTCTGTGTCGAAAACCCGTTTGGCACGGGCACTATCGGCAGTGGCCTTGACTGCCCACTTGCCCCCCCTCTTCCAGCGCTCTTCGTCAGTGCAGAGAGGCAACGAGTCGAGGGCATCAAGGGTAACCTCAGCACCAAGGTGGGCCTGTACACGGCTCTCAAGCCACGCCAGACGCTCTTCCTTGGACCATATGGGTATGTCCACGATCACCACAGGCGCATCAGGGTAATCAGCCTGACGATCTGCTTGTGCTGAGGAGTGGTCCCTGAGAATTGCGCAGATGGATAGCCGCGTGACAGGCAAGCCTTTGTTCTCCTCGACTAGGTGAGCGTAAGCGTTCAACTGTTCGGTCCACGAGGGCAGTGAGAATGAGTTCGGCATGGCAGAAATTGCACGGGTCACCTTGTAATCCATGATCTCAATGCCGAAGTCGGTGATCTCTTGAATATCAATCGCGCCAGAGATCGTCTGCCCAGAAACCTCTGCGCTGAGACGCTCTTCTTTAATGATGGCGTTCGATCCCGCATCCCCGTCCTCTAAGATCGTATGCACAGCGGAACCGAAAAGTTTCCAAAAGGAATCCGACACGTCCTCCTCAAGCTCCTTCCAATGCTTCTTGGTCAGGAGGGCAATACGAGGTGGCTTCTGTAAGCCCGTCACGCTCATCCACGCATCGCCCTTACTGTACCGCGCTTGCGAAACCTTGAGGGCGTCGGCTATAGTGGACGGCAAGTTCTTTTTGTTAGTAATCTTCATCTCTCTTCTCCCGTAGGCAGAAATAGGATGGCCTGTTCGGAATGTCAACAATTAAATTCACGGCCTTAGGAGAACCCGCATCGAAGTCGAACAGCCGCCGGATTGTTTTTAATGGCTCACGCCCACGAGTGATCAAGTCTGCGAAGGCTTTGAATTATGTGAAGACGTTTCAACTGCAATGCCCTCGCCTTGATCCGCTGCTGGAGGGCGACCTCAAGATTGATATGACTATTTACTACGCGACACGGCGTCCAGACTTGGACGAATCGGTGGTGCTCGACGCAATGCAAGACCTGATTTATAAGAATGATCGGCAGATAAAAGAGAAACATATCTGTTGGGGGCTGGACCGGGACAACCCCCGTGTCGAGATCGAAATCAATGCGCGGTGAGAGTCGATTGTGGGGGGAGGTTTTGCTCCTCGCAATCAATGACGTTGCGCGATCTCGCACCACCAGAGAGATGGCTGAAGCAGTTGCTTGGTTCACGTCAAGCCACTGCGATGACATATGCTTTTTGTTAGGGTGTGATCCTCAGGTTCTGCGCAAGACCATTGTGGATCTCGCTCGTCGCAGCCCAGCCCAACGAAAATTCTGGATGGAAAAAATTAAAGAGGATCTAAGAGGGGGGCCGACGGCAGACCTCGGAGGATCAAGGGTTGCTTCTGCCGCCAGCCCGTACCATGGAACAGGTTGATCCTTACATGATGGTGTGCTAAATCGCAAGTGGGAATTCGAGAGAGGTACACCATGCGACTCAATGAAGAGATTATTGCACGCACACTGCCATTCCAATCTAAACTCAATCAGAACATCAGAATCACCTGTCCATCTTGTAGCCACAGGCGCAAGGGAAGGAACCAGCGTGAGCCGGTTCTGTCGGTACTGATCAAAAGTGATCGACTGATCTATGATTGTAAGCACTGCGGCATCAACGGGTGCGCACCCCTCACCACCACCACACCGCCACGCCCACGCCTCAGCCGGGAAGCACGTCAGGTTGCTGAGGACGGCAAGCTAGGAAGGGTTAGCAGGGAGTACCTCACAGCAAGCAGGAAGATCGACACGCAGGTGCTTGAAAAGTTTGGGGTATTTAGCACTCAGAAGTTTTTCCCCAAGCTGGATAAATCTGTCGAAGCAATTGGGTTTCCGTATTTTGAGGACGGGGAGATATACGCTACTAAGTTTCGAGCCGTGACCGACAAGGCCCATACCCAAGATGGTGGTGGCGCATCGACGCTGTTCGGTCAGCACCTGATTAACGGAGAGACCACGTTGACAATATGCGAGGGTGAGGTCGATGCCCTCTCGCTTTGGTCTGCATCTATCGCCAGCGTGTCGGTTCCGAATGGTGCGCCGCAAAAGATCAGTGAGAATAAAGTCGATCCCTCTGAGGATAAGAAATTTTCCTACGTCTGGAACGCTCGTGATCTTTTTGCTCGCATGGAGAAGGTGGTCCTTGCAGTTGATGGGGATCAGTCCGGTGCAGCCTTGGCTGAGGAACTCGCACGGCGAATCGGCAAGGCCAAATGCTGGCTGGTCGAGTGGCCGAATGACTGCAAGGATGCCAATGATGTCCTCGTAAAGCACGGACCTGAGGTTCTCAGGGATGCTGTGGAGAGCGCCACACCATATCCTTTGTCAGGCCTCAACAGCGCCGATCATTATGGTGATGAGGTGGACAGGCTCTATCGGGAGGGGGTTGTCAAGGGGGAGACCACGGGGTTCCCATCCGTCGATGAGATTTACACGGTCAAGACGGGGATGG
>Ga0209756_1000187_pt1 | contig 59999 bp, 46 predicted proteins | sample ETNvirenome_6_85_FD_184071 | JGI IMG/M metagenome (GOLD analysis project Ga0209756, IMG submission 184071) | Marine viral communities from the Pacific Ocean - ETNP_6_85 (SPAdes) (version 3) | ecosystem: Environmental > Aquatic > Marine > Oceanic | place: Pacific Ocean | collected 2013-06-19 | reverse complement strand
ATACAGAGATATTCAGGGTTACAAGCGGCCCAACAAAAGTAAGAAATGCCTTGACATTTCTCGAAAAAGCGGTTATTAATATAAAAAGAAAGCTCGTTATCAAGAATCGTTTGTCTTGTAAGGGCTGCGCATTTTATAAAACACAACATTGCACTTAGAGGTATAAATGAGCGAAAAAAAGAAGATCTTTGTGATTGCGGACCATCCAATGGCTCCGTCTGGGGTTGGGACACAAACAAAATATGTTATTGATACGCTTTTAAAAACTGGTAGATATAAATTTGTATGTTTTGGCGGCGCCGTTAAACACCCGAATTATGAACCACAGAAAATTACAGGGGATGAATGGGGCGATGATGACTGGCTTGTTTACCCAGTTGATGGGTACGGCTCCCCTGATCAGGTTCGTTCGGTTTTGTGGACCGAAAAGCCAGATATACTTTGGTTCATGACCGATCCGCGTTTTTATTCGTGGCTTTGGCAAATTGAAAATGAGATCCGCCCCAATGTACCCATGGTATACTATCATGTGTGGGATAACTACCCGCCCCCCAAGTACAACGCCAAATGGTATCGTTCAACGGATGTGATTGCTTCTATATCTAAGGTCACTCATAATATTGTCAGTAAAGTGGCGCCTGAAGTAGAAAACCACTATATTCCTCATGCTGTTGATGAAAAGATCTTTAAGAAACTTGATAAAGAAGTTGTTGAAGAATTCAAAGAAACAAATTTCCCCGATCATAATGATAGGGTGATCTTTTTTTGGAACAATCGAAATGCTCGGAGAAAACAGTCTGGTACGCTTATGCATTGGTTTAATAAGTTTGCGGAAGAAGTTGGGCCCGAAAATGTGTGCCTTGTTATGCACACCGACCCTAAAGACCCTAATGGCCAAGATTTAGAAGAGATTCTTAAAGACTTTGATATCGCAGACGGCCGCATCGTTCTTTCTAGAGATAAAATGCCCCCCGAGGCCCTCTCTCTAATGTATAATATGGCCGATTGTACTATCAATATTTCTGATGCGGAAGGGTTTGGTCTCTCAACGCTTGAATCTCTCTCTTGCGGCACACCAATCATCGTCAACATGACTGGTGGCTTACAGGAGCAGGTCACAGATGGCGAAGAGTGGTTCGGTATTGGCCTTGAGCCGCGCGCAAAGGCCCTTATCGGCTCTCAACAGGTCCCATACATATACGAGGACCGACTAAGCGAAGAGCAGGTTGTAGGGGCTCTCAGGAGCTTCTATAATATGTCTCCCGAAGAGCGCGAGGAGATGAGTGAAAAGGGTATTCGACATGTTCGTGAGAATTATAATTATAAGAAGTTTAAGGAACAGTGGGTCGAATTGATCGATGGCATAACGGAACGTTTAGGCTCCTGGGATACCAGAAAGGGCTACAAAACTTGGGAAATTAAGGAGATCGCATGAAAAAGACAGTATTAGTAAGAGGGCCGGCCCTTTCACAGTCTGGCTATGGGGAACATACACGATTTGTTCTTCGAGCTTTAAGGAGGAGGGAGGACGAGTTTGATATTCATATTCTTCCTACGGGCTGGGGAGAAACAGGGTGGTTGGCTTTAGATGATGAGGAACGTGTCTGGATCGATGGACAGGTTAACAAAGCGACAGAACACCTTCAGGCTAAACTCCCATACGATATCACAGTCCAGGTTACGATCCCTAATGAGTGGCAGAAGATGGCCCCGATAAATATTGGGGTTACAGCAGGGATTGAATGCAATAAGGTTTCTCCCGTTTGGCTTGAAAAAGCGAACGAGATGGATAAAGTTATAACCATCTCAGAACATTCGAAGACCGGCTTTGGTGTTGTTTACCAAGGGCAAAACAGCCAGACAGGACAGCCGATGGTGCTCCGGTGTGACGTTCCTGTCGAAGTAGTAGGGTACCCAGTAAAGACTTTTGATGAACTTCCCGATCTAGGAATTGATCTGGAATACGATTTCAATTTTCTAACCATAGCCCAGTGGGGTCCCCGGAAAAATCTTCACAATCTTATTCGTTGGTTTGTTGAAGAAAATATCGATCAGGAAGTTGGGCTCGTTGTTAAAACAAGTCTCAAAAATAATTCTGTTGTTGATAGAGAATATGCGGAAAAGTTGGTGAAGAGTTCAATACCAGATCTTCCCGATCGGAAATGTAAAGTTTATTTTCTTCACGGTGATATGGCTGAATCCGAGGTTCATTCGCTTTATAAACATCCAAAGATTAAGGCGCTCGTTTCTTTAACTCATGGAGAGGGATACGGCCTTCCTTTGTTTGAGGCTGCTTACAGTGGCCTCCCGATCATTGCACCCGGGTGGTCTGGTCAAACTGATTTTTTATATGCTCCGTTTAATTCAACGGCCAAAAAGAAGAAGAACAAGAAGAAGGCTTTATTCGCCGACGTTGATTATACGATCGGTCCTATTCCGCAGGAAGCAGTTTGGCCGGGAGTTCTAGAAAAGGAAACTATGTGGTGTTTTCCAACTGAGGGCTCATTCAAACTTCGCATGCGACAGGTAAGGAAAAATTACGATAAATGGTCGCAAAAGGCTAAGCAGCTACAAGAGTGGGTTTGCGAAGAATTTGGATATGATAAAATGCACGAGATGCTCTCACAGAATATTTATAAGAGGGATGAGGAGAAGTTAGAATTAGAAGACTGGCTAGAGAATTTAAAAGTACAAGTTCACGAATGAATATGCTTTTTATAGCTGACTTTTTTGCCGATCAGATAAACGGCGGAGGAGAATTAAACAATGCAGTTCTTATGGAACTGCTTTTTTCTAGAGGCTATGAAATACGTCGCGTGAATAGCCATCAAGTTAATCATTTAGATATACTATATAATAATAATATAATTGTTTCTAATTTTGTGAACCTCTCCGAAGAGAATAAGCGAGAAATACAAAACAAAAATTACATTATTTATGAGCACGACCACAAGTATCTAACTAACAGAAATCCAGGCATTTACGAGGGATATCAGGCACCAGAAGAAGATATTATAAACAGAGATTTTTATGAAAATGCTACTGCGGTTTTGTGCCAAACTGGATTTCATGCTGATATTCTTAAGAAAAATCTAAACATAAAAAATGTAATAAATATAAGCGGTAATCTCTGGTCTGAGGAGCATTTGCAACTGTTAGAAGAAATGAGCAAAGTAGAGAAAATAGATAAGTGTGCCATTATGAATTCTACAACCTCCCACAAGAATACACGAGAAGCGATATCATATTGTGGTGCTCTAGGGTTGGATTATGTATTAATTGAACCTAGTCCGCCTTCGGTTTTTCTTAGGGAACTTGGTAAACATAAGACTTTAGTTTTTTTACCGAAAACGCCAGAGACGCTCTCTAGGATTGTTGTAGAGGCTCGCATGATGGGTATGAGTACGAAGGTCACTAAAAATATTGGTGCCATTCATGAGGAATGGTTTGCTAAAAAGGGAGCCGATTTGGTTAATATCATGAGAAAAAAACGAAAAGAAATACCCGATTTCGTGGAAAATAGTTTGGTAGAAGGACGATAAAATGAAGATTATAATTGTTGCACCGAAGACTATTACAATGCATAGACATATTGATACACCATTTAGGTTCGATTACGCATATTGGAACTTTTACATTCCTCTTCTTTCTTTAGGCCACGATGTGACGTTCTTTGATTCTTCTTTATATGGAGACAGAGAACTGGAAGAGCTTATAGAGAAAAAGAAGCCCGAATTATTATTTTGTATAATGACGGGCGATAGAAAATATTGCCCCCAGGAACCTTGGGAGGCGATTAAAAAGGAAACCGAAAATGGCCGCTTAATGACTTTCAATTGGTTCTGCGATGATACTTGGCGGTTTGAAGATTTTAGTAGTAAATATTGTTGGTATTTTCATGCTGCATCAACACCAGAAAAACATATTATACCGAAGTATAGGGATATAGGATATTCTAACATAGTCCATGGTACTTGGCATGCGAATTCCGATGCGTATTCAAATTTAGTTTCCAAGAAAACGAGACATATATCTTTTGTTGGCCAACCACATGGTGAAAGGCTACAAATTTTTAATTTGCTCAAAACAAAAGGTATTAATGTACACCACGCTACCAATTTATCTTTTGAAGACATGATACATCTATATTCCAGCGCTCACATTGGTTTAAACTTGAGTAAAAACGGAAACGATCCAGAGATGAAATTACAACTAAAGGGAAGGATGTTTGAGGTGACAGCCGTTGGGTCGTTGTTACTTACAGAAGATGCTGAGGGCCTTGACGAATGTTTCGAGAACGATAAAGAAATAATTGTATTTCATTCAATAGAAGAGTTAGTAGCGAAGGCCAATTATTTGATTAAAAATCCATCTATTGCTGAAAAAATCGCTTCTAACGGTCATCAAAGATTTTTGAAGGAGCATGATTCTAAAATTAGAATTAAAAATGTTTTAAAGGCTATTGGTGTTGGATGAAAATTTATATAGAAAGACACCCAAATAATGCCGGCCATTGGATTTATAAGGGGTATGAGGCCGCCTGGAATTCTGAAGGCTACGAAGTAGAGTTCTATGAAGAAATCGAATCGATAAAAGCTCCGGCCGAATACGAAATTATGGCAGACGATTCCGGAATTCGAACTACAAAATCTTTAGATGCCATTCAGCATGCTAAAAAAGCATATGTGTATGTACAGCCAAACAAATATCCAATGCACTGGGGTCAACATCCTAATTTTGTTTCTCAAATTAAGGATGAATATATACAAGCAATAAATAATTTTGATAATACTTTTTTGTGGACATTCGCCGCGGCCGAAAAATCTGATTTTTATTATAGATGGAAAAAGGTTGATACAGTGTGTTTAGCGTTTGATTCAATCAACTATAAACCGATCGATGATCCTTGTTACTCTTTTGATTTGTGTTATGTCGGCGGATGGGCTAATAATGGGTTTGACGAAAAAAGAAAGATTATTTTGGAACATTTTTCAAAAATTAGAGCCTTGAATTTAAAAGTTGGCTTTTTCATTAACAGGAATATAAGCACAGAAGAAGAAGCAAATTTATTGTATAATAGTAAAATAGCCCTTAATTTGCACGATGAGTACCAAAGGGTTTTAGGATTTGATACGAATGAAAGAACTTATAAATCCTTGGGTCTCACTGGCTTTTGTATTTCTGACAGTAATGAGTTTATGGAAAACCAATTTCCTAATATTCCGACGGCCGATAATTCTGATTCGTTTGTGGAACTTATCAAAAAATATATGGATCAAGATCTGACTTTAATAAAAGAAAAGAATCGAGAAACGGTATTGGAAAAGCATACATACATTTCTAGAGTCAGACAGTTTATGGACATGTAATGTCGCCTCCGAAAGTTAGTATAATAATTCCTTGTTATAATTCTGAAAAATGGATTTCTAAAAGCGTCATTTCTGCCTTGGGGCAGACATACGAAAACACTGAAGTTATTGTGGTCGATAATGAAAGCACAGACAATACTCTGAACATTCTTGAAATGTTGAAGGAGTCAAATTCTAGACTAATTGTTGACACGGCTAAAAATTTATACCCAAGTTGTTGGGATGAACCCAGAAGCAAGGGGTTTAAACTGTCAACGGGAGACTACCTTTTCACTCTTGCGTCCGACGATTTTTACGAAGAAAGTTATGTATCTAATTGCATAGCATATATCGGCTCTCAGCCGGATGAAATACTAGCCTTGCAAAGTAGTATTAAAAATATCACGGATCCAGACGAGCAACTTCTTGGGTTTGCTGGTCACACATACAGCTCGATTTCGCACTTTAAGGACTTGTGTTTGCGGCATTGCCCAGTCACTAGTCCTACGGTTGTATTTAAAAGAGTATTATATGATGATGGCCTATTAAAAACCAAACCAGAAAAGTATAGTGGCGCCGCCGACTATGATTTGTATTGTAGACTCGCAAATGATAATATCTTTATACATTCTGCCGGTTGTTATCTTGGTTACAATTATCGTTGGCACCCTGAACAAGCTACGTGGGACATGCACAAAGATCCTGTTAACTATGATAAGCTTATCCAAAATTATTGGAAAGAAAAATGGAAAAGATAATCGCGCCGTGGGACGGAGATTTAAAATTAAAAAAACTTTTATTGGATATAGCGTATAAAAACAAACTTTCACACTTAGGTAGTTATTTTTCAAGCATCGACATCGTTGACCAGATTCACTATTCTATGAAAAGCCGACCAAGTAAAGACATTTTTATTCTATCCTCGGGGCACGCCGCTCTGGCACTTTACTGTGTATTACAAAAGTATTATAATCACGACGCTGAAGCTCTGTTTAAAAAACACGGAGGCCATCCCCATTACGATAGCAAAAATAGTATTCATTGTTCAACAGGTAGTCTTGGAATGGGACTGACAGTAGCTGTCGGCCGCGCCCTAGCAAATCCATCTAGAACCGTTCATTGCTTAATCAGCGACGGGGAATGTGCCGAAGGATCCATCTGGGAATCATTGCGTTTTATTCAAGAACACAATGTTAAAAATATAAAAGTGTATGTTAACATCAATGGCTACACAGCATATGATGCAATTGAACCAGAATATTTAAAGAAGAGGTTGTTAGCCTTTTTGCCATCAATAAATATATTTTATACAAATGTTAATCACTTTAGCTTTTTAAGAGGAATCAACGCTCATTACCACATAATGAGCCAGAAAGATTATGATTCTGCGCGAGAAGAGATACAGAGGCGCAGCGCTGCGAAAGAGTCTAAAATATGAGAAAAGAATTTAGTGAAGTTCTCCACGAATTTATGTCCCGGGACAGAAAAATTATATTGCTCACGGGAGACCTCGGGTACGGGTTGTGGGATAAAATAAAGATAGACTATCCAGATCGTTTTTACAATGTCGGGTCGTCTGAACAGCTAATGATGGGCATAGCAACCGGCCTTGCTATGGAAGATAAAATACCTGTTGTATACTCTATAACACCATTTTTGTTATATCGTCCTTTTGAATTCATTAGAAATTATGTGGATCATGAGCGTTGGCCGATTAAGCTAGTCGGCGCCGGCCGAGACAAAGATTATGGATATTTAGGCTTTTCTCATTGGGCCGAAGAAGATAAACAGATAATGTCTTGTTTTAAAAATATTAAATCATATTGGCCCGAGTCTATTGAGGAGATGCGTGAAAACGCCGAACTCATATTTCACAAGGAACCTCATATTCCCTCATATTTAAATTTGAGAAGAAAATGAACATATTGATAACGGGTGCCAAGGGCTTTCTAGGAAAACACTTGACGGAGTATTATGTTTCGAAAAATACAGTCCACGCACCCGGCAGCCAACAATTGGATGTGGTCAGCACCCAGGCTGTTGATGAATTTTTTAATAACCACGAAATTGATATTGTTTTGCATACGGCCATCAAGGGCGGAAAGAGAACCGATGAAGAAAGTTATGAGAATCTTATCGATAACTTGCAAATGTATCGTAATCTTAAAAGGCACAGCAACAATTATCGTCTTATGATCAACTTCGGCTCTGGTGCTGAATTCGATCGGCGATATTCCATTGATATGGCCAGAGAAGAAGAAATTTTACAACAGTACCCAGAAGATTTTTACGGACTAGCAAAGAATATTATAACCAGAGACATACTTAAATTTGACAACAATATTATTAATTTAAGATTATTCGGGTGTTTCGGCCCCCATGAGGCTCCCACGCGCTTTATTAGAGGAAATATATTAAATGTCCTGCGCGCCCAGCCAATTGAAATCCATAAAAATAGATTGATGGATTTTTTTTGGGTAAAGGATTTATGTATTTTAATCGATCACTTAATAGAACAAGAAGACATTGGTCTGAAAGATGTTAATGCATGCTATGAAGAGAAAAAAACTCTGATGCAAATAGGAAATATAATTAAAAGCTTGACAAAGGGCCATCCTCCGGTTATATTAAAAGAAAAGGGTTTTGCTTTGTCTTATACTGGTTCGGACAGTAGAGTTGCAAATTTAAGGCTGAATTTCAATGGTCTCGAAGCCGGCATACGAGACACATATGAAGAAGTGAAACTCAAGTGTAGAAAATGATAAACAATATAATTAATTACTTTAAAAATAAATTCGCCGCAAAGGCCCCACAACAAGAAGAAAAGATGCAAAATATTTTGGATCTCGTTTCTGATTACATCAAAGGAAAAAGAAAAGACGAAGAATGGATCGCAGGTCAAGATTGGGTTAAATATTCGGGCCCGCACTTTGACGAGAAAGAATATATGAGTGCAGTTGAAGTGCTTCTCGGAGAGTGGCTGATCTTCGGCCAGAAAGCCAGAGAGTTTGAACTCAAATTCTCACGGTTATTAGGGAAGAAACATGGATGTCTAACAAACTCCGGATCCTCAGCGAACTTGTTAATGGTCTCGGTGTTATCTTCCCAAAATAAACTTCCCATAAGATATCGCTTGAAGAAGGGGGATAAGATAATTACCCCCGTTGTATGTTTTCCGACAACTATCAACCCCATAATCCAGAATGGTTTTATACCAGTGTTTGTTGATGTGTCGTTACCAAGTGTTAATCTTGATTTGGATGAAGTTGAAAGAGTATTAAAAGAAGACACAAACAAAGATATCAAAGCTATTATGTTTGCTCATGTGCTGGGAAACCCACCCGATATGGACAGGCTCATGGCGCTTGTTAGAAAATATAATTTGATTTTTCTTGAAGATGCCTGTGATGCTTTAGGCTCCACTTACGATGGAAAGAAGCTTGGTTCTTATGGGCTTATGTCGACATGTTCATTTTTCCCCGCACACCATATGACTATGGGCGAAGGAGGCTTCGTAGCTACAAATACTCGTAGCATCCGCGGCGCCCTCGCCAGCTTCAGAGACTGGGGGAGAGCCTGTTATTGTAATGAGAAGAAGCCTGGGGATGTTACATCCGGCACAGCATGCGGTAATCGGTTCAATAAGTGGCTTCCTGGGTGCCCAAAGACTATCTACGACCACAGGTATGTGTTTGATGAGATAGGATACAACATCAAGCCGCTAGACCTTCAGGCGGCCATGGGGCTCCAACAGCTAGATAAACTCCCAGAAATGGATAGCGCCCGCAGAGCGAATTTCGCGAAGTTATATGACATTTTTAAACCATACGAAGAATATTTTTATTTGCCGGCGGCCACCGAGAAAGCAGATCCGTGTTGGTTTGGGTTTCTTTTAATAACCAAGCCAAGCGCGCCATTTGAGAAACAAGATTTCGTTCAACACATGGAAAATGCCAAAATTCAAACCAGATCCTATTTTACAGGCAATGCTTTATACCATCCAGCTTATCAGAAACTAGCAACCGAATACACCGATCTTAGAGAAGAATTTCCAAATGCACACTTGGTTACTATAGGGTCGGTATTCTTGGGCACTTTTATCGGGTTAACCGATGAAAAAATTGAATATATTAAAGAAACCGTTGATAGTTTCTTCAAGGACATTAGATGAAGATTGTTTATGTGACAGGCTGTTTGGGCTTCATAGGCGCTTATGTGACTAGAAAGTGTCTTGAAAAAGGTTGGGCCGTTCGAGGCGTTGATAAAATTACTTATGCCGCTGCCCCTTCTCTTTTGATTGAATTCCAAAAATATGATAATTTTTATTTTGAGCAGAAAGATATTAAAGACTTAGATCATTTATATGATTGTGATTATATAATTAATACTGCCGCCGAATCACACGTTGGTAACAGCATTATTCAGAGTGATGCTTTTATACATAGTAATATTATGGGAGTCAAAAATTTGTTAGATTTGATTCGCAATAAACCAACTAATGCATCCGGCCGGCCAGTTTTCTTCCACTTTAGTACAGATGAAGTTTATGGAGATATAGAATCTGGCGCACATGTAGAAGAAGATATTTTAAAGCCTAGTAATCCTTATTCTGCCGCAAAAGCTGCGGCAGATATGTTGATTTTAGCTTGGGCCAGGACATATGGTCTGAAATATATTATTTTGCGGCCCACAAATAACTATGGGATAGGCCAATATCCAGAAAAACTTATTCCTTTAGCAGTCAAGAATCTCGTGAGAGGATTGAAAATAAGGCTACACAATAATGGCACACCAATTAGGAATTGGCTTCACGCAGAGGACACGGCTTCTGCGGTAATGCGTATAATCGATTCTGGTGTGACAGATGAAATTTATAATGTTGCCGGCAACTTTGAACAGGCTAATGTCGATACCGTAAAAAAGATTATAGATTGTTATTTTGATAATGATTCCTTGCTTGAACCCTATGTTGATTTTTCATATTGTCGCGAGGGCCAAGATGTTAGATATGCTTTAAATGATGATAAGTTGCGCGCCCTCGGCTGGAAACCCAAAAAGAAATTCGATGAAGAGATACCACAGATTGTTGATTGTTATAAGGAAAATTTTAGATGGTAAGAGAATACAGCCATTATAAAAGTTTAACATCTATGGGGGTCGACAAATGGAAGAATGTAACAGGGAATAACAAACCAGAAGAATATAAAAAATTATTGTTCAACTGTACAAAAAACCTATACGACTTAAAAGGTGTACATGAAGACAAAAATTGCTTAATAATGGGCTTAGGCCCTAGTTTGCTAAATATTGATAAGGAGAAATATAAGGATCACTTTAAATTAGTGTGCAATCGATTCTATAGGGTTCCAAACTTTTATGATAATGAATTTAAGCCTGATTTTTGGTGTGGGTGTAATGATTGGAGTGTTTTGAAGGATCCACTGGATCGTTGTATCGAAAGTGATATAGCAGCTTTTGTAACCACTCCCAATAGCATGCAGTTTGAAGAGATGCTTATTTATTTAAAAGAAAAGGAATATTTAGATAATGTCTTCACATGGCATTGGGATTCTGAAATTTTGCAAAAATTAATAGCCGATAAATATAATACAAATTATTGTTTTTCAAGGGCCATTACAATAATAATTGAAATGATTGCATTTGCTTTTTGGGTCGGATGCAAATCAATAACTGTCGCAGGAATGGATTTATCATACTTAGACTCTTATAAAAAATATGGTATGACACATGCTGGCTTTGATCAATCTGAAGAGCTGTCTCGTGCGCACGAGGCCGGCGGCGCCATGGCTCTGTCCCGTGCTTCTGACAGGAATAAGATAATTGACGATTTAAGATATTTTGCTAAACTTTCTTTGGATAATAATATTTCTTTTATAAACGCTTCTTATCGAGAAAACAGAATTAATATAGAAGGCTTTGAAAATATACAGGAGAAAAGACATGATACATCCTCATGAATTCACAAAAGGCTTTAGTTCAAGCTCTTTTTCAAAAATGAAAATCACTTTTATTAATATGCCGCTAAGAGAAACAGCTAAGCCAAATGTCCCTCCGGAAGGCCCTGGAATATTAGCAGCGATCTGTCGGCAATATGGGGCCGAGGCCTATATTATCGATCTAAACGGGTATAGAATTAGAGACGAGGTTTCAGAGAGAAGAGGCCTTCCAAATGGCCGACATCTTACTTTTAAAGAAGCAGAAGATCTTATAGTGCAACATTTGAAAAATGTGGGGGATCAGGACGTTATTGCTTTTTCCGGTAAGATTACAACACTTAGGTGGCAAGAGAAGATGGCCAAAGTTGTAAGAAAACATCAGCCCGATTGTTTTTTGGTTACCGGGAATGGGTTGGCTACAGAGATCAAAACAGGCTTATTCAAATGGATTCCAGAACTAAACGGGATTGGCCGCTCAGAAGGAGATGATATTATTCTTTTAATGCTACAAGATGCAAAAGTCATCAAAGAAATGGGTTTTAAAAGAGCTGTCAAATCGGGTAGGCTGAGTTCATATTATATTGGTGAAATTGGCGGCAAGCATAGGTTTCAGTACGAAGGCAATAGACCCAAAATTTTAGATACTATTCCCTATGCGGCCTGGGATTTATTGGAATCGGACCCATATGGATATAACTTGTTGGAAGACTACATTAAAGTGCCAGTCTGGGGCCTCGCGGCCAATAATAGCTCTGCTGTACCATTCAAGATGGAAAGAAGCTTAACAACTGTTAGCAGCCGCGGCTGCCCTTATGCCTGCGCATTTTGCTACCGCGGTTCGCAAGGTGAGAGAAACTACGGAATGCGCTCTTGTAAACACATAGCGGAACAAGTAAGGGGTTATGTCGATAAGTACGGCTTAGATTTCATTGGGTTTCCGGATGATAATTTTGCGGTTGATAAAAGACGAATCAAAAGACTGGTTCCAGTCTTTAAAGAATATGGACTCGATAAAGTTAGATGGGGCACTCATACTAGAATGGATGAGGCCGACGAACGTATATTTGATATGGCCGAGTCTGGATGTGTATATATAGGGTTTGGTGCCGAATCGGCCTCGGATCACACTTTAGAGCTTATGAAAAAGAGGGGCTTTATACTAAGAAACGGCATGACCCCGAAAAAAATCAATGGCAAGACATATGACTTTCCCACTACTATGATAACGGCCGTCGAAAATTGTAAAAAAGCGAATATTCATGGCAACTGCACATGGATTATGGCATTTCCGGGTGAGGAGCTGGAACACTTGAAGACTAGTGTTGCGTTTATTAAGTGGCAACAGCAGTTCTGGGCCGCCGGATACAAACCAGATACCCCAGAATATGAGAACGCGATCCAGTCTGTAAACGCAAAAATGTTTACTGCTACTGCTTATCCCGGTACCGAGATGTGGAAGATGGTTAAGCCTAAACTTACAGAACACTTCGACATATCATATGATGCATTTGGCGACCCGGTTTGCGACGACGCATTTCATAACTATGTTTTGGAACTAGATGATGCAACAAAGGTTCTAAACGACAAGAATGGGAATCCAGTTAACTTTGGCGCGATGCCAATGGAAACTTTCCTACAAGCTAGGGAGTATGCAGACACAGATCAACTAGAGAAAATACTTGATATGGAAGCATAGGGAGGGCATGTGAAGTTTGAGATAAGGAATAAATATAAGGGTGATTTATGAAAAATGTCTGGATAGTAATACCGGCTCGAAAAGGCTCAAAAGGGTTTCCGCATAAAAATAGGTATTTGTTTGATTATACCGCTGCACAAATACCAGATTTTTTACGACATAGAACAATTGTTACCACGGATGATGAACAACTGCTCTCTCGCGCAAAAAGTTATGAATTTAATGTTCTCCGCCGCGAGAAAGAATTGAGCGCGGACGACACTAGCATGAGATTAGTAATTTTGGATGCCCGAGAAAAATTCAACATATCTCCAAAAGACGACATAATAACATTATATTTAACATACCCCCAGAGGACTATGCTTCAGATACAAAGAGTGTACGATTTTTATTTAAATTCTGGAGCGTCTTCATTGTTGTGTAGAAAAAATGTTGCAAGTCATCCATATATGTGTTATTATGTACTAGACAATTTTAGAGGCTCTAAGGTCGTAAATCATAATCTTTACAGAAGGCAAGAATATCCAGAGTGTTTTGAGGCCTGTCATTCCGTTATAATTACGAAACCACACATTCTAGAGAAATTGGACGACATGCTATATTGCGAAGAGACTGTCTTTTATCCGATGGAGAATAAAATAATTGATGTTGATTATATGAGCGATTTTGAACGTTTTCAAGAAGGAACAAAAAATGACTAAGATAGCAGACGAGAGATTTGTACCGAGAGATTTTAAAATTTCCTTTGAGCCATTTATGAGGCACTTTGAGAGATATTTTCAATGTGTTAAGATGCTAAAAAAAATTGGACATCAACAAAAATGGCTAGACTGTGCTTGTGGTACCGGATACGCAACGAATTTTCTCACAAACTTCGCAGATTTTGTAGTTGGTTATGATATTGACCATGATGTTATCGATTATGCGCGTAAAAACTATAAAAATAACGGTTGTGAATTTACTTCTAACATGTTAGCTTATAAGAAAGATTTTGATGTTATCCTCTCGGTAGAAACAATAGAGCATATGCCAAAACAGAATGCAATCGTATTTCTAGATACCCTTAGAAAAAGCCTGAAGGATAATGGCCAAATGATTATTACGACACCAATCGTTAAAAAAACAAATCATAATCCAGTTAATAAATTTCACCTTATAGAGTACTCGGACGAAGATTTAAGAAATCTGTTAAATGACCGAGGTTTTACAATATTGGACACAAATCTTATAGAAACAAAATTTACAGATGGCGAGATCAAAAATCAGGGCTACTATAGGTGCGCTGCCCATGGAAGACTTTCTGCAAGCCAGAGAGTATGCGGATAATAATCAAATTGAAAAAATACTTGATATGTGATATGGTGTAGGACAAATGAAGCTTAATTTTAATGATATTATAGATAAACACAAAAATGTTCCTTGTGTGGTAGGTTGTCATGGTCCGAGTTTGAATAAGGACAGGGCAAAAATAGAAAAACTTCAAAATGAAGGAAAGATAATCAGATTATCAACAAATAGGTGGTATGAATACTTTAATATTCCTCCTGATTACTGGATTTTGTCCAACAATGAAACAAACATACAAAATCAATTGCAGGTTATGAATGAGACGGGATGTCCTGTATTTTATGCGGATACAGTCGATTTAATTGATCCCACTTTTGTGACAGGGGGTTTAAACGTCGATTACTTGCCATATGATCAAAGACATTTTAAAAATCATAAATGTATTGATATTTTTAATAATTTTAGAGCATTTTATGAAGAAAACAGGATTTTTGACTTTAAAGATTACGGAAATAATGCTGAAATGTGGCAACCCCCCCGGTGTTTCGAAAATTATGCTGGATTTGAACCCAACGGGCTGTGTTGCAACAAGATTGGGGAAAATAGAAACACCATACAAGAAGAAGTGCAAAAGATATCAGGACATTCTCAACATTGCAGCACCGGCGATACTACTGCTATGGAAATGATTATGTTTGCTATATTGTTTGGTTGTAATCCGATTTATATAACTGGTATGGATTTGGATTATTCCTTGGGATATGCCGCCATTGATGGAAGTGTCCGTCCTCGTTTAGAGGAATATGCTTTTGCGAAAGTAAAACCTAATTTGTACAATGATTTGAAAATATTAAATGAAAGCGCGATCTTACGCGGCCTAAAAATATTTAATTTAAATAAGAATGCATGGTTTGACATTTTTGAAAAGGGGGATTTATGAAAAATACTTGGATAATAATTCCTGCGCGACAAGGATCCAAGGGCTTTCCAAATAAAAATAGATATTTGTTTGAATATACAGCAAGACAAATACCTGATTTTTTATGTACGCGTACAATTATTACTACTGACGATGAAGAGATAATTAAAAATTCCAAAAAATATAAGTTTAAAACTCTAAAACGAAAGACCGTTTTGAGCACGGATGAGACTAGCATGAAGTTGGTTATAAAAGACGTGGTAAATAATTATAATATACCTTCAGAAGATGATATAATTGTGTTATACCTAACTTATCCTCAAAGAACGTTCGAACAGATTCGCGAGATATATGATTTCTATCTCAAAATGAATGCTCGTTCTTTGTTGTGTAAAAAAACCGTCGCGAGTCACCCGTATATGTGTTATCATACATTAAAACATTTTAGAGGCTCTAAAATCGTCGATCATAATTTGTACAGGAGACAAGAGTATCCAGAATGTTTTGAGGCTTGCCATTATGTTGTGATTATAAGATCAGACGTTTTAGATGAATTAGATAATAATTTATATCATAAAAACACGATTTTTTATTCTTTAGGTGATGAAATATTCGATGTTGATTATTTGAGTGATTTTGAAAATTTTAAAAGGATTAATAAAAATGGTTAATATAATAGCAGAAATAGGGATCAATCATAATGGTTCCATTGAAGATTGTAAAAAGTTGATTGACATGGCTAAAAATGCCGGTTGTGATTATGTAAAATTTCAAAAAAGGACGCCAGACCTATGTGTTCCTCAGCACCAGCGCGATAAAATACGCCCTACTCCATGGGGAGATATGAAATATATTGATTATAAACACAAAATTGAATTTGGGTTAGAGGAATATTGTGAAATTGATAGTTATTGTAAAAAAATAGGAATTGATTGGTTTGCTTCGGTTTGGGATAAGCCTTCGGCTGATTTCATGAAGAAATATACAAATATTGCAAAAATCGCGTCTGCGCTTATTGTAGATCATGAATTGGTCAAGTATGTCAGAGATAACTTTGATACTCTTATCATATCAACTGGCATGAGTACCGAAGAGGAAATTGAACAAGTCGTTGCTATGGCAGAGCCTAATGTAATAATGCATACCAACTCTTCTTATCCTACGAAGATTTCTGAGCTTAATTTAAACTATATTTTGCATCTTAGAGAAAAATACCCTGATAGTTCAATTGGGTATAGTGGCCACGAATATGGTTTGGTTACAACATTTGCCACCATACCGTTGGGAGTGGAATGGGTCGAGCGCCACGTTACCCTAGACCGAACAATGTGGGGAAGTGATCAGGTGGCGTCTGTCGAACCCCAGGGTTTAAATAAGTTAGTTAAGGGCATCCGAGATATTGAGGAAGCATTGGGCACAAAGGGTGATAGAATCTTGTATTCAAGCGAATTGGCTAAAAGAAAAAGTTTAAGAGGTTATTGATGCTAATATATGTTGATATAGACAACACTATATGTGAAACTTTTGAGAATCTAGAATATGATAAGGCCAGGCCCATTAAAAAGAATATAAAAAAAATAAATAATCTGTTTGCTGAAGGGCATAAAATTGTTTATTGGACCGCGCGCGGACAAGTAACCAAAATCGATTGGACAGAGGTTACTCGTAAACAATTGAATTCTTGGGGAGCTAAGCATCATGAGCTTCGAATGAATGAAAAGCCGCCATATGACCTTCTAATTTGTGATAAAACTAAAAGGATAGAGGAAATATAATGAAGGTTCCCCAAATGAGGCCTTTTGTTGGAGAGGAGGAGTATGCCGCCATCAAGGAATGTTTTGACACTAACTGGTTGACTGAGGGTCCTAAATCAAAAGAATTTGTTCGAAGGTTGTGCGATCTCGTTGGAACTAAATACGGCGTGTTAGCACCCAATTGCACTTTGGGTCTTTTTTTGGGCCTGAAAGCCATGGGTATTGGACCCGGAGACGAGGTTATAGTACCCAACTTCACCTTTGTTGCTTCAGCAACGTCAGTTATTTTAGCCGGCGCCGTACCGATATTTGCCGATGTTAACAAAGAAGATCTACAAATCAATTTGGCTGATAGCCGGAGAATATTAACAGACAAAACAAAAGCCATTATGCCGGTGCATATGTATGGAGCATCGTGTAATATGACCGAAATTATCAAATTTGCAGAAGAATATGATTTGCTTGTAATTGAAGATGCCGCACAGGCCATAGGTGTGAACTGGAAAAACAAAGCATGTGGTTCATTTGGCGACACGGGTTGCTTTTCATTTTTTGCCGATAAAAGTATTACCACAATAGAAGGCGGTTTTGTTGCTACCAACGATAAGAAAATATATGAAAATTTACTATATTTAAGAAATCACGGTAGAGTGTCAAGTGGGACTTTCATTCATCCAAAACTTGGCTTTAATTTGAGAATGAGTGATATTGCCTCCACCATGGGCCTGGCTCAGCTAGATAAAGCAGAATACATTTTTAAGAGAAGATTAGAATTACATAAAATATATTGTAAAGAATTAGAAGCAGTGTCAGAAATTGAAATTTTTACTCACCCGGAGGGTTCAAATTTTGTTCCTTTTAGATTTTCTATTTTGTACAATGGGAGCCGCGATGCTTTGTCTGATCATTTAATCAAAAGCGGCGTTGAACCAAGAACATTTTTCTACCCTCTCCATCGGCAGCCAGTATTTCAATTTATGGCAAATACGCAAGATTTAAGTGATAAATATTTTAGCAATTCAATTCATGCTTTTGAACATGGTTTGTGTTTTCCGGTTTATCCAGGCTTGACCGAGGAACAGGTGATATATACTTGTGATAAAATCAAGGAATTTTTAAATGATATTTGATAGAGTGTTGGTTACAGGCGGTTCTGGGTTTGTTGGTACGCGGCTAAAGAGGATGAAACCAGAATGGATTTATGTTTCTTCTGAAGACTACGAACTTACAAATGTAGAAGCCTGTAACAACATGTTTTTAGATATTAGGCCACGCGCAGTTATCCATTTAGCCGGCTTGGTTGGTGGTATAAAACGAAATACTTTAAATCAGGCAGAATTTTTCTATAAAAATATAATGATCAATACAAACGTTATCCATTGCGCTTATAAGAATGGTGTTTCAAGGGTGTTGTCTTCTTTGGCGACATGTGCATATCCTGCCGATCGACAAAAGTATCCATTTGTCGAAAGGGATATACTTGATGGCATGCCGGAAAAAACAAATCTGGCTTTTGCATATGCGAAGAGATGCTTGTACATTCAATCGAATTCCTACAGAGAACAACATAACATGAACTATGCATGCTTTACTCCCTGCAATTTATACGGTCCAGAGGATAACTTTAGTGATAATGATTCTCATTTTGTAGCAGCGATGATAAAGAAAATAGCATTTTCTAAAAATGGGGATAAAGTGGAGTTTTGGGGAACAGGTAAGCCACTAAGACAAGAACTATATGTTGATGATTTAGTGAAGATTATTCCGATTCTTTTGGAAAAACATAACAGTGAAAGTCCAATTATAGTGGCTCCACACGAAAATTTAAGTATAAAACAAATGATACAGATGTGTATAGAAATTTCTGGCAAACAAATAAAGCCAGTTTATAACGGAAATTTAGATGGACAATATCGAAAAGATGGGAGCAATAAAGAATTGTTAGAAACAATTGATGATTTCAAATTTACAACATTTAGAGAGGGTTTAAACAAAACTTATGAGTGGTATGAAAAACAATAAAATAGCTTTAATAACAGGAATTACTGGGCAAGATGGCTCGTATTTAGCAGAATTTTTACTTGAAAAGGGATATAAAGTTGTTGGTCTTAAGAGAAGAACTTCTCTAATTTGTACGGACAGGATCAATCACTTATTGGGTAACCCTGATTTCAAATTAGAATATTATTCGCTTCATGACAGCGGCCGTTTATATGATCTTTTATTAGAATATAAGCCAAGTGAATTCTATAATTTAGCGGCCCAATCACACGTAAGAGTGTCATTTGAGGTACCCGAGGAAACAGTAAAAACGATAGCATTAGGTACGTTGAGAATATTAGAAACAATTAGGATAGTCGATCCTGGTATAAAATTTTATCAAGCTTCGTCATCGGAGATGTTCGGAGATAATCCGGTAACTCCACAACATGAAGAGACTAGACTAATGCCCGCGTCTCCGTATGCTTGTGCAAAAGTCTTTGCTCACAATTTAGTAAGAAATTATAGAGAAAGTTATGGACTTCATGCTTCATCTGGCATTCTGTTCAACCACGAATCCCCTCGTAGGGGAGAAACTTTTGTAACAAGAAAGATTGCAATGGCAGCCGCCCGAATAAAACTTGGCCTACAAGACAAGCTTTATCTTGGTAATCTTGACGCCCGCCGAGATTGGGGGTTTGCTGGCGATTATGTTGAGGCTATGTGGTTAATGCTACAACAAAAAGAGCCAGATGATTATGTGATTGCTACTGGCGAAACGCATACAGTGAGGGAATTTTTGATTGAAGTATTTGCGCACGCAGATTTAGATGTAGAACAACATGTGGAAATCGATCCGCGATTATTCCGGCCTCACGAGGTACCCGTTCTGTTGGGCAATTATAAAAAAGCTCACCAAGTGTTAGGGTGGCACCCTAAGATTAAATTTAGGCAGCTAGCTAAAATGATGTATGAAGAAGATCTGAAGAGATCAAAGGAGGAAAAATGATGAACGAAGAGAAAAATATGTATTTCTCAGACCAGGCCCTCGGTGCTTTAATGATGGCTTTACAAAAGTCGTTAATGGAACAATCAGATATTGTTCCGGTACTTAAGGGTTTTAAATTTCGTTTGTCTGAAGAGGGTTTAACAGTTATGAACCCTCCTTTAGTCAAATTAAATGAAGATCTAGAAGAAAATCAGGAGGAATGAGGTGCCGAGATATACTTATAGATGCGATGTCTGTAAAAAGTATTTCGAAGTTTCTCATTCTATCTCTAAAAAATTAACTGACTGTAAGTGTGGTGAAGAGGGCTCTTTAACGAGAGTTCCCTCTTTGCCTTTTCGTGTTTCCGTGAGAGGAAACAAGCCAAAGCCAGGCCAAATTGTTAAAGAGTTTGTAGAGGACGCCAAGAAAGAAATTTCCGACTACAAGAAAGAGATGGCATGCGAGCACGAGGTCGATGATGTTTGATTTATTACATTTAGTATTGTCGGTTTTTTTGGTCCTGTCTGTCGGCCTGAATGTATTCCTTATCTGGTATGCCCGAAGGCTTATGATCGATTTATACGATGTGTCGGAAAATATTCGGGCCCTTACCGAAGAGGTATTAGCCTTTGACGGGCACCTGAATAGCGTACACGAGCTTGAAGTCTTCTATGGGGATGAAACCCTAGGGAACCTCATACGACACTCCACAGCACTCATAGAGACGCTTGAGGACTTCGCAGACATCTACACACTCTTTGACGCGGAAGCAGAAGAGAGTTTAACCGAGGAGGTGCCCGATGATGCCGATACCGAAGCCTAAAAAGCGCAGGAGAAAGGGTAAGTTATATTTTACCAAAGACCACGAGAACGCCATACTACAGTATGTGGCCTCGGATGACATCCGCGAACGATCTTATTTATATAACGAGTTTATAGGCCCAGCCTTTAACGAGATGGTAGACAAGATAGTCTATACTTATAAATTCACAACTTTACCAAATATTGGTTCGCTCCAAGAAGAATGCAAGATCTGGCTCGTAACCATCCTTCCCAAATACAACCCAGAGAAAGCCAAAGCCTTTTCTTATTTCTCTGTGATCACGAAGAACTGGTTTATTCATAAAGTCAAGAAACACAGTAAAAAGAGGAGAACAGAGTTAGAGATCGTCGGGGAACTACCAAAAGACCTTGAACTAAAATATATTTCGACTGTCAACCCTTACCCAGCCCACCGCGAGCACGAAGAGTTCTTTAACTTTCTCAAGCAAGAGATGGATACTTGGGAATATGACAAGATGAAAGAGAATGAGGAAAGGGTTTTAAATGCGATTAAAATACTCTTTGATAGCGCTGAAGACATAGAAATTTTTAATAAGAAAGCTATTTATTTATATATGAGAGAGATCACTGGCCTCAATACGAAGCAAGTTGTTAATAACTTGAACAAAATGAGAATCAAGTATCGAATCTTTAGAGAGAAATGGGATAAGGGCGACTTATGAAAAATCTAGACCACTATCTTGAAACCGCCATACAGAATATACAAGATGACAGGGATGTCACCAAAGAGCTTCTGGGCGACGTGATGAGGTTTCTCTCGAAAGACGAGCAGAGACACTCCCAAGTCGGCTCGGTCGCTGCTAAGTACGTTGAGACGCTTCAGAGAAGCAATGAGCAGTTGGTTAAGATATCTGGTCTCATCCATAAGCAGCAAGCCGGAGACACAGGTTTGAGCGACGACGATCGAGCCGACATATTTGATATGCTTCAGGGAGGACCTGAAGGTGACTGAACCAAATCCCTTTGCTAATTTTATTTCTGGCCAGCTTAATCCGGGCTTAATACCGCGGTCATCGATCCCCACCGGCCGGCCAACCATGACTTCCGACGATCCTCTGGCCCTTTACCGTAAAACTATGGCAACCAATTTGGCACCAAACATTTTTGATGGTGTAACGGTTTTCCGAGGGATAGTATTATATGCTTTTCCCATACCCAAGGAAATGTGGAGTTTATCTAGGCTGCTCCCTTCATTTCTAAATCTGCCCATGCTCCCGGGACACGATAAAGTTATTTTTTTTAGTTGTATGATCCCTGAACTACATGCTCATTTACCAAATCCATACACATCCATCTCGAAATCGGTGGATGATTTTATTAAAAAATTAGAATTATTTCCTATTTTTGAGCCAACTGGTATCGATAGCGTCGAATATGGTAAACTCGAATCGACCACCGCCGGCTCCATAGTAGAAATTCAATTTTCGGATCCCAACAGAACCCATGGGTACGTTTCCCGGGTCATCGAGGTACTCGACAGTGGGATCGTCCCAAATATAGAAATATCGGCAACTGGTGCCTTCGGCTCCGGACGATCGACGCCGATCGTCCATCCCGGCCCCGGTGTTAAAAACTGTCCTGAAAGAACCCTCTACGACATTCTCGACAACCCCGCGACATCCGCTGATATTATGGAGGCGTATGGTGATTCACCGAATATGACTCAAAAATTCGCAGACAAGATAGTCGAAGTCGCGAACAACTTGGGAATGGATCCGGCCATGCTAGCCAACGCAATGTTTTTTGAGTCGGCTTTTACTTTTGATCCCGCAGTAGTAAATCCCAATCCGCCTCACGCCGTGGGTTTAATACAGTTCACACCCGGTACGCTGAAGGACCTGGGGCCTCCCGTCCGCACCCCGGAAGAGGTGGTGGCCATGTCCGCGGAAAAACAAATGGACTTGGTTCAAGAATACTTTGAGCTTGAAAGGGTCGGCGGCCGAATGGAAGGCCGGGTATGGACCCAAGAAGATGTATTTATGGGTATATACTTTCCCGAAGCAATGGGCAAGGGCCCAGATTATTCTATATACGACTATTATTATAGAAACCCCATGTACGATAAGAAGGCCGGCCGGAGGATGACACCCCGGGAATCCGCAGAGCATTATAAAAGGATTAACAATGGCGTCGAGACTGCCGGCGATTATGCTGCCGCGTCGAATCGCAAAGCTAAAATGTGTACATAATAAGATGAATAAGATAAAGAGAGAGAAGAAGATATGGCACTAGATTACGTCCCGGGTTTAGAAACCGGCGCCAAGAAAAAGAAGCTTTCACCTACTGATGGTAAACTAAGCCCAAGGCTCGCAGCCGGATTGGATAATACCAATATATCTGAAAAGCAGCCGAACTACGTCAAGGCTGAATGTGAAAAAGTTGTAAAAGGTGGCAATAATACGCGTATTATTTTGGGCAGAGACAGACACGGTAGTATATCGACCGGATATGGCGGTAAAGGTCATACTCGCTCCGGCGCCATTGATATAGTGGTGGGCCTTCAAGGATGGGAACCCGGGGAAGGCGGGGAAGACACTAAGGATGGCTGGAGAAACGGCAACGCGGACAAAAACTTTGGTAGTATGAATAATGCCCAGCCAGGCGATGCAGCCCGTATTTACATTTCACAAAGAGCAGATATAGACAAATACTTTGATATTGCCGACGGGTATGTTGGTCAATCCATCGCAGACTCCGCAATTGCTATGAGGGCAGATTCAATTCGCATTCTGGCGAACAAAGGGATCAAGCTTGTAACAGGAAAGAATCCTCCGGGAAGAAACTCTCTTGATGGAAAAATCAAGATTACTTATGGTATTGATTTGATAGCAGGTAACCGAGACTTTCCGTCGGGTCTGGAACAAAAGTTAGCGAAGTATGGTTTTCTTAAAAAACCTCGTCAGTATTTACAACCAATACCCAAAGGGGACAACTTGGTTGATTATTTGCTGGCGCTTCAAGATGATGTTGAAACGCTAAATGCGGCTTTGACAGAACTGATCATCCCATTACAGTCGATAATAACCTGCATCAACGCCGGCGTCCTTGTACCATTTTTTCCTTCCCCCATCCCCGCCCCACCCAATCCGGCCACCCTCTTGGCCCTGCCGATCTGCACCACCCACCTCCAAAAAATTAACGCAGATTTGTCCTCTCAGAGAGAGAAGTTCATCCCCCAAGCGGTAGATTATTTAGACGACGGCGGCGCCTACTATATTAACAGCCCCCACAATAGGACAAACTAATGCCGAACCACGAAGATCCACCCGAGACCACAGAACTGCCCCAGGCTTCAGAACCAACCCGCCACGACGCGCCACCCGAATTCGGGATTGACGACACAAGCGGGAACACAGGAGCGGGAGACACCCCCGCGGGAACAGCCGCGCCCCGAAGGAGATCTTTTGCTTCTAGATTCCCAACCTCTGATGAAATGGGAACAACGAGTCCTCGCACGAGTCCTCGCACGAGTCCTCGCACGAGTCCTCGTTCTACTGGTCCTAACTTGTGGGAAGATAGCCCGCTTGATGAAGAAACAACTGATTTATATGTTCCGGACCCCTCTGCCAAAATAGAAGAATTCAAAGTCTTAGAGTGTACCCTGCCGATGCCGGGCGTACCTCCCGAGCCTTGTCCAATTTGTTATCCAAATCCGTATGCCTATGTTCCTGATTATCGCATGATGGAAGACGGGGAAGTTTTCTTTGACGGCAAGGAATGCACGCAGAACATTGTTTACTGTTTTGATGCCCCGGCCTTTGAACTCGCGGCCACACCCGCCGGCACCACCGCCACTGCCGGCCGGGCAGCAACCGCGCAACATCCCGGTGTCGGTGGTCTCGGCACCACCGCCGCCGCTACCACCACCGCCACTGCCGGCCGGGCAGCAACCGCGCAACATCCCGGTGTCGGTGGTCTCGGCACCACCGCCTATATTCCCACCGGCCCAACTGTTTCCGAACTTAATAGCAAAAAGTTCCAAAATGAACACAAAGAGCGAGCGATTCGTTTATTATTAGATTATTATAATAAATCTGATATTGCTACAGTTTTTACATATGAATTACAGCCTCCAAAGGTTGATCCTATGGGGCTCACCACATACACTACTAATGGAATTTATACTGATGGCCCTGTTGGTTCTGTTGTCGGAGCCGACGCCAGGGTCGCCACGATCGAGAATGCAGTTCCGCCTCCTGTTCTAGGATATGACATACGAAACGAAAAAGTTGATATGGTTGAGGAACTGATGCAATATACTAAGTTCGATTTTTCAGTACCAATTCAATTAAAAGCAAGAACTCGTGTGTTAATTTCCGTCCCGGTCGAGCAATTAAACAGGGTTCCACCAAAATTAGTTTCCGAACCTGTTGCTGAGTTCCAAACTAGTTTAGAAGTATTTTTTGAGGGTAGAGAATTTGTTACGATGGTTCGCCGCGTCCTCAAGGCATTTAAGGTTTATAACCACTCGCTTAAACAGTGGCATACTTTTGAGGGTGGAAAGCTAATAGAAACTAAAAACGGAAAAACGACCACGTTAAACCTGGATGATGAAGCCGCCTATCTTAAAAGCTTTTTGAATGGAATGACTGAGTTCATAGAGGACCTCGGATTCTCTTTTGATCCTCTTAAGCCGGCCAAAATACCAGAAAAACTAGTATTCAAATTTGAAGAAAAGGGCGAAGGTAACATTAAATTACGACAAATAATTGTTAATTTGCCAGGCTGCCCACAGGTAAAGATAGCTAAAAACGGCCGCTATAAGGGAAGGTTCAACGATTTAGCAAAGAAATCCCCCTTTAATCGCACGAGAACACTTTCGTATATTGGTGCTTTACCGGAAATTGATATTGCCCTAACGGCTAGGACCCCGACGCCGTGGTTAGAAGTGGTCACAAAATATACTTTTCCTTCTCTAGAGGTTTTTTATGGTAGTAATGCGAACACCTCGTTTAACGATCCAACCATGTTTGCCTGCTTGGTCAAGTCGGCCATTGGAGAGGGCAGTGATGAAAGCTTTGATGAGTTTATGGATGATATAACCGGTATGGTTTTGGGTATACCGGATCAGATATTGGCAAAATTCGGAAAGCTTAGCTGTTATTCAAGAGAACAGCTCGAAGAGCATCTTAAGGACATATCTGGCGATTTTAAAGATAGGTTTATTGACCAAAGGATAAGACTCGCGGACGAAATGAAAAAGAGCTTAGCAACGGATGAACCTTATCTTGCTATAGTCATGGAGGAGCTTTTCCCAGCTCAAACGGCTTTCGGGGAATTGACTCCCAAGGAACAAGATGCTGAAATTAAAAAATGGGGCTCCAGAAAACAATTTATCGATAAGCACAAGATGCCGAGATTCTGGAGGCGCCTCAATCACGAACTAGGTTATTGTGGCTGGATTGGGTTGATCTTGGCTGCTATCGACTGCGTGGCGCAGGGCTTGGGAGAGGAGAGCACAATAAAGGCACTCACCAAGGCCGCATTCGGTTCAATGGATGATGCTTATTTGGGGAGAACTTTCCTTGGGCTGTCGCCCGAGAATCAACAAAAAGTAGCGGATAGTATGAAGCGTAATTTTGGCTCGATGCCGGCTCCATGGGAGATAGAAAAGTTCGGCGGCACTTATCAGCCTGGGAGTTATTCGGGCCCCGGGTTCACCGGTGAAGAAGGCAGCGGAACAGTAGATCCCGAAGATTACACAGGCCCCGGCACATTTGGGATGGATTACAGTGAAGGGGAATTTGATTTTAATGATGGTAAAGGTAGTCAGGGTTCCGGTGGCACACTCGGCGCCGCGATCGGAGGCGTCCAAAAGGAGGCTTTTGACGCCCTTAGAAGCTCTATGTTGGATGCCGTAGGCGCGGACGTGTTATTAGAACAGATGGAGAGGATTCCTGGCGCTCCAATAGTGACCAAGATGTTGAAGCATTTGCCTTGCAAACAAACCCCTCTTATTTTTTGTGAACCCCGCCTCGATTCCTTCCTCAACACAATCGAGTTCGACTTCTGTAACTGGGACAAGGGCATCACCTACCCGGCTTTCGGGGAGTTCTGGCAAGGGATTCCCAACTTGATTAAGATGATTATGGCAGCCATAAAAGAGGTGTTGATTGAAACGGCAGTGGCAATTTTAATGGCCGCTGTCAAGTTCTTGTTGGAAAAACTATTTTCTTTAGCGTGTGATCTGTTAGCTACTTTGGGTGCAAACTTATTAGATTTCTTTGCCGGCAGCGACCACTTCAAAAACTTGCTTAAAGATAATATGTGTCCCGACGCTTCTGCGGAAGAGTTAAATGATGCATTAATAGGGTTGTTTTCGGCCATCGGAGGACCAGAAGCCACTTGTTTGGAGAAGCTTTCAAACTCAGAAATGGGAGAATTTATTGATGACCTATCTTTAATGCTAACGCAAGGTCAAATTTTGCAACTCCTCAGCGGGAACCCGACCGAAGAAACAATAAGACTAGCAATGGAGGTTGCTCAGACCTCCAATTCAGAGTGTATACGAGAAATATTCTCAGATCCTAATGCCTTTCAAACTTTTTTCCCATCATTGGGTATATTTATTCCTAACTTAAGCGACTTGAGAGATACTCTTTCACCAAATGTGCTTGATTCGCCAATTAGCCCTTGCCCGCCGGATACGGTAGGTAAAATAGAAGATCTTAAGTGTCAGCTTCTCGCACAAAAGGGTTTGAGCAAGAAAGAATGTCGAGAACAAATCGACGATCTCAAAGACAAGGCAATACAAGATTTAGAAGATCTGGCCAACATGTTACAAGACCCCTTCGCCGGCATGCCTCCACTCGAAAGTGCAGGTGGAGGTGGAGATCCCTGTAACCCAGAAGGCTTATTGGCTCCTACCGATCCCTATGTGTCCGATTTTAATGCAGGAGCTACAAAGTTTCTTTTTGAGAGTATTGAATCGGCGCATTTAAGGGACCTGTGGTCTCCGATTAGTGCTATTACGGGCCACGGCGGGGTATTAAATGGTATTATGTCTGATACGAAGGGCCGGCCGTATAAGAAGCATCAATGGTTAGTGGGCGTTTTTGGCACCCCCTTAGCTAAAGACTTGGGGCCCTTCCAGTGGTATTCTGACGACGCTGTGCGTAAGGTGCGGGGCGAAAAAGGCGAAGGAGATGTTACACCAGGCGAAGACAACATCCCTATCAATATATTTGGGGATGAACTTCAAGGCGAGGAAGGCAGAGGAAACAACCTTTTAGAATATTCTGAAGGGGGTTACCCACCAACGGTCGGCGCCTACATGGCTAAGCAATATCGTGAAATGACTCCAGAGTTTAAAACTATAAATGTTCCTGGTGGCTATAAAACCATGGAAGCGGCCGAAAAGGATTTACAAAGAATTGAAAAACTTAACAAAAAAGTAGTAAGACTTAGATTAAAGTATATTGAGGCTTTTATTTTAGAGTTCGGTCTAGAAAGTAAAAAAACATGGGCTATGAAATTCGCAGCCGCGGCCTCCGACCTGAGACAAGGGGCAACCTTAAAGCTTTTCGGCAACGATCCAACGAAAGATACCTTGAAACACAAAGTTCATTCACCTGGAAACCGTGCGTGGAAGGTTCTAAATGGTAAGAATATAAGTATCGCCGGACAACAAATAGGAGGAGCGAGGCAACCTAAAAACTGGGATTATCGGAAAAGATCGGGTGTTGATAAGGACGCCAAGTCTTTTATTGAGTTCGCCGAACGCAAAGCGGGGACGAAAAACCACATTCCGATTAACTTATGGGATCTCCCAGATACTTCCTCAGCAGATATGCGCTTATTTTATGAGTCTTATCCGGATGATCCGACTGAAGAAGGCGAAGAAGGGGACTACCTATTCACTTTGGAATATGATTATAACTTATTTAATAAAGAAACAGGGACTCTAAGTGAGGAAAATAAATATAAGCTTAAAATTGTAGAAACTCACCGAAGTCCAAAAGGTAAAAACTTAAAGAAAAAAGAACTTAAAAAAATGGGGGATAGCATACCTCCCGTTTCGATTCTTCAAGAAGATGAATACACTTATACGAGTCATGACTTGACGATTGATTCCGCTCCTCCTGGTGATGTGAAAAATGTTATAGATACTTTGAATATTGGTGCCCCTCCGGATTTCGAAGATTCATATGAAATACAAACTTTCTACAAATTTATAGCTAAAAAGTTGATTGACGCGTCAGCCGCTCCTAACTTAGCCTTTAAACGTACCGAACTGAAGCCATTTAGAAATTATTTTGCTAAGAAGAATCGCGACGGCCCACGGAAAAGCATGCCTGGCATGCCGTGGATGCCCTTGGCAGCGCCAGCCAAGATTACTCTTTATGATGAGATTTCATCGGGCTTTTTAGAGAGAATGTCTACAATAATTGCGACCGGCAACCCGAATGCGAAGCCAATGAAAGGGCGCAAGGGAGACGATGCGGACGAACAGACGAATACAGAAGAAAAGATATCTGGGAAAATAGATCTTGATGATATTTCAAGAGGCTTTTTGTTTGGCTACGATCCCTATAAGGAACCCAAGATAATTGAGCTGGACCCGGCCACATATGGTGGCCCGCTTGGCCGCTTATTCCCAGAGGCTGTGCCACCTCCATTTTATGTCCAAGAGAGAAAACATAAAGGTTGGATGGACATTTGTGATACGCTAGTGCCAGAAGTATCCGGTTGTGAACAAGAGTCAAAGGCAGTTTATAATTTAGGTGATTTAAAGGATATGGTTGGGGAATTGGGTGAAGCTTTAAACCCGGATCCTCGTTTGGTACAAGATCCTTTGTGTTCCCAAGAGTCGCCATATGATAGAATCATGTCTTCTTTTGACGCCGCCAATATAGACGGCGCCATACGCGCAATTATAAGAATTTATACTTTGGATGCCTTCATCCGCGGTATCCCCGTATTTGTTTCTTTTGGTCTGTCAAAAGAAAACTATGATGATTTATTATTGGCTTTTATAGCAGATAGGATTAAAACGGGCCTCTATCTAGATGGCGCCGCCCGTACTGGTAAAGCCGATGATGAGTATTATTATCGTGTTTTGGAACAAGCTTTTAACAACACGGTTAGAAAAATTGATTCGGGACTCCTTCACCGCCTACCAACAAGTATTGAGGGTGAGCCGGCGGAGTTGGATCCTGAAAAGGAATATCTTACCGAGGCAGAAGATGCGGCGCTTGAAAGGATAAGAAAAGTAGTTAGACGTTTTTATAGAGAAAATGATGGAGAGCTTGCTGCGCTTTCCGATTCCGCGATAAAAAGCCAGACTATGTTCCGACGCGCGTTTTCAACACGAGGCCACGCCGCGATGACCGGCATCGGCGCCGGAAGCGCCAGATTTAGTAAATATGAGGCCATGGCCGCGAAGATGACAGCATTTGAAGAGACGATTAGGGAAACAGAAGATGATGCGGTAATTTTTCTTAGAAGATATATTAGAGAGGAGTTTGAGGTGTTAAGGGCCGATTTCTCTACAAGGATGCCGGCAATCGTTGATAATATAGATCATTTATTTTTATTAAATGGTGAGTGGATCCGCGGCGCCGTAGCAGCAGGAGGGCCAACCAATGTCACTTCTAATCCATTTGACTCTGAGGCATATGAAATAGAAACCATAGAAGCGCCCACAGAGGAAGAAGGCGACACCCCGGGAAGCAAGAGTGAAGAAGATGAAAAAAAGAAAAAAATCCGAGGAGCCGCGGCCGGTGTGGCCGTCGCCGCGGCCGTCGGCACTGGCGGTCTCGGCCTGGCCGTCGGCGCAATCGCCGGCGCGCTCGGTGCAGGCCAGAACGACGACGAGGGGACCACCGAGGAAGCCGATCCACCACCTTCTCCGGATTATTGGCCATTTGTTTTGGAAAAGTATATTCGTATTGAAGAAAAGAGCAGCCCTCCCGTAGAAATAAACAAACGAGCTTCGAATCTCTATAATGTTGTCAATCTTAAAGACTGGAACAAATATGTTAAGGAGAAGAAAGCGCAAGGCCTTGTTGGAGACATATCTGATTTTTGGGGCAATCCACCTCCCGAAGGAGAGACCACTGAGATAGAAAGCCATATACACACCTATAAGATAGACGAGGACGGTAACGGCACGACAGGAGAGTATACTAACGAAGTTGGGGAGAAACACTTCCACGAAATCGTTGACGGCGAAATCCAGCGCGCCAATATGGATCCTGAAGATGATGGACATACTCATGATATAGAAATAACCGGCTGGAAGTTCGGACTTAGGCTATCCTATATGCCGGCAAAGAAAGACAATAGTGTGTTTGCGCAGACAATAGGTACGATCGATGGCGAAACTATAATGTCTGAAAAGGCATATAAGTTAACAGATCGTCAAGGAGATGATAGGTATTTAATTCCTCTCGCTTTTGCCGAGATACCAATACCAGATCAGAATTATGCCCTATATGACCCGAAAAAATATGATGTTTATTGCCTGATACAAGAGTTGGTGAAGACGCCAGAATACAAAACTATGTTTAAATATGTATTTCCTCTTCCAAGGTTTACCTCTTTCTTGGCTTTGTATTGTATTATGGGATTCTTTGCTTCTATAGGAAACAGCGGTTTTCCTGGTGATGGTGGAGATATGTGGGAAACGGCCGGCGGAAAGAAAATGCGGAAGTTTAGAAGGTGGGTTCGTGGTCCAAATGCGTTTAAGAAATCTAGAAAAGCAGCTAGAAGCGTATTTAATAGTTTATACGACTCCACGCAAGATATGGATTTCTCCGCGGAGGATAAACATGGCCACAACGCCGCCAAGAGCCTTCGAGATCTAATCAGGCCACGAGTTAACTTCGAAGACGGCCTCCGCTGGTGGCAACGTGGCAGAAGAATACACAACAACCCATACAATATGGATGGGGATGAATGTTAGTGAACTATTTAGTGTAGGAGGGCTATATAATGGCAGAAGGTTTATCAGTTGCTTTACCACTTAGGATCGATCCGGTCGACGGAGCGTATGGTTTAAATAAGACCCTAGTTGATATGGCTACACAAAACTTAAAGATGGTTATTTTGACATCACCCGGGGAGCGGGTAATGGAGCCGGAATTTGGTGTAGGAGTAAGAAACTACCTTTTTGCGCAAAATAGTCCCGGCCTGTCTGCGCAGCTAAGAGATAGAATCTCACAGCAGGTGTCCAAATATTTACCATACATAAGTCTAAACAACCTCCAAGTGTTCAGTCCATCGATTCTAGGAGGTATCGACAACACGAGGCTTAATATAATTATAAACTATTCAATTCCTGCCGCTAATGTTGTTGCCGATTTAACCATCCCCATTAAAATATAATGTTGGACAATACTATTTAATACCGGGAGTTCATTCGAATGGCCAAAAGAAACGTACCTATAAATTATACCAGCCGCGACTTTGAATCAATACGACAAGATTTAACAAGTTACGCGAAAAGGTATTACCCAGACACATTTAAAGATTTTAGTGAGGCTTCGTTCGGCTCGTTGATGTTAGATACCGTCGCCTATGTCGGCGATATAATGTCTTTTTACCTTGACTATCAGGTAAACGAGTCCTTTATAGATACCGCTGTTGAATATAACAACGTAATCCGACTAGCCAAACAAATGGGCTACAAATACCAAGGCCCGAAATCAACCACAGGTATTGTTTCTTTTTATGCTATTGTTCCGGCGAATACGACAGGTTTAGGGCCAGACACAAGGTATATGCCCATTTTGAAGGCGAACACAGTTGTCAGCTCAAAAACGGGTGGCAGCTATATACTGGTTGAAGATGTCAGGTTTGACAGCCCTTCTAATGATCAAGTCGCAGCCGCTACAAATACGACAACCGGCAACCCCACTAGTTACGCCGTTAAGGCTCAGGGGCAGATTATTTCTGGGAAGTTTGGTATTGATACCTTTGTTATAGGAGGCTTTGAAAGGTTCAAAAAAGTTCGAATGGCAAATGCAAATCTTGTTGAAATAGTTAGCGTCTTCGATTCCGAGGGCTATGAATATTTCGAAGTTGAATATCTATCTCATGATGTGGTATATAAGTCGGTTCCCAATAGAGACTCAAATACTAGGGACAACGCCCCCTCTCTTATGAGGCCGTTCAGGGCAACTAGAAGGTTTACTACTTCTAGAGACAGGAATGGTGCAACGTTAACTTTTGGTTTTGGATCCTCGGGACAGATAGCTACTCCAAGTCTTGCCGAACCAGCTAATGTGGTTTTACAACGCCATGCTAAAACATATACAACGGATACTGCGTTTGACCCCTCGGATCTCGTGGGAACAGACAAGTTGGGGATCGGGCCGGCAAACACAACCTTAACAATAACTTTTCGCGAGCACACATCTAATGACGCAAACGCCGCCGTCGGGGCCGTGAAAACTCTCACACGCCCGGTTTTCGAGTTCAACGATCCAGCAGTTACCCCCACCGCCACCGCGCGCGATGTTATAACGAGCATAGAATGTTTTAATGAAGAGCCAATAGTGGGGTCGGTTAGGGCCCCAACGTTGGAAGAGGTTAGAACCCACGCTATGAACTTTTTTCCAAGTCAAAATAGGGCCGTCACAGCTACAGATTATGAGGCCATAACTTACGCGATGCCGAGTCGCTTCGGCGCCGTCAAGCGATGCCGTGTCGTCCGCGATCAGGATTCTCTCAAGAGGAACATAAACATTTATGTTGTATCGGAGGACACAAATGGAAAGTTAATCCAGTCCAACTCGGCGTTGAAAGAAAATTTAAAAATTCATCTTAATCGGTATCGAATGATTAACGACACGGTAGATATATTGGACGCTAAAATAGTAAATATTGGGATTGAGTTCGAAGTGGTATCGAGCGAAGAAGTAAATAAGTATGAAGTCTTGGACTCCACTGTTCGTGCTTTGAGACAGAAATTTGGCCGAGCTATGTTTATTGGAGAAAGATTCTATATTACAGATGTTTATACTGAATTAAATAAGGTTCGCGGAGTTGTGGATACTTCCAAAGTAAAACTCATTAGTAAAAGGGGTACGGGATATTCTTCCTCTACCTTGAATATCAATCAGTATATGTCTCTCGACGGCCGTTACTTAGCCGTTCCGGACAATGTAATATTGGAGATTAAATATTCGAAGATTGATATTAAAGGAACCGTGAGATAATGGGCATTAAAAGGTATTTTGCCAAATCAGATAACACGATCACCAACGCCTATGAGGAGAACCTTACCACTCGTGGTACTGGCTCGAATATGGGCGCCGCCGACATATTGGAAGTATTTTCTATTTATGGCCAGGCCAGCACTTCCTCTGCTGAAAAATCCCGAGCACTTATTAAATTTAATGTAACAGCATCAACGAATTCTATAAGTGCCGACAGGACCGCGGGCACCATCCCGGCTTCTGGATCCGTCAGTTTCTTTTTGCGCCTCTATAACGCTCCCCACGGCCAAACCTTACCTAAATCTTATACGATGGATGTTTCGGCTGTGTCGGGAGCTTGGACTGAAGGTACAGGCCTTGATATGGAGCTGTATAAAGATAAGGGAAATTCAAACTGGACTAATCGTATAGCTTCACGATCCGCCGGCGATCACGCATGGGCCACGGAAGGCGGAGATTATTTTACTGACTCAAGCTCTTCTTTTTCCGTATCTTTTGATGATGGAACAGAAAATATTGAAGTTGATATTACCACATTGGTCGAACAGTGGGCAAGTTCTTCGGCCAATTCTAAGACAGCGACTGATATGGGTTCTAAAGAGGATGAAGGGGTGGGAGTCTTTATGACAAGCGCCTATGAGACCGCTTCCCGCTCATACTACACAAAGAAGTTTTTCGGAAGAGGCACTGAGTTTCACTTTAAAAAGCCTTGTATCGAAGCGCGCTGGAATTCTTCGACAGAAGACGATCGAGGGAATTTCTTTTACAGTAGTTCTCTCGCCACATCCGAGGAGAACTTAAATACCATCTACCTTTACAATTATTTCCGCGGCCGTTTAAGAAACATTCCGGGTGTTGGTACTGGGAATATTTATGTTAGTTTTTTCTCGGGATCCGCGGCCGACACAGCTCCATCTGGTTCTGCTCTTGTTTTGGTAGCTGATGGAACACACGTTCGTTCCGCTCTTGCAACGGCTGTCACCGGCGGCTACGTCTCAAAAGGCATATACTCGGCCTCTGTTGCCCTCACAGCAGCCGCAACACCCGTCTCCACCCTCTACGACGTTTGGTTTAGTGGAGGCCTCGGAGGCACAGTTCCGAGCGCAACACAATATTATACTGGTTCGATAAAGCCGACAGTATTAAGTCCGTCATCGATTGCGCCGGCTAATGAATATACCATTTCAATAACAAACCTTAAGAATGTGTATCGCTCGGACGAGACAGGAAGATTTAGAGTATACACCCGCCAAAAAGATTGGAGCCCAACTATTTACACTAAGGCGGTTGCAACGCCGGAAGTTCAGGTTGTTGAGAGTGGTTCATACGAGATACACAGAGTTGTAGATGATTTGAAGGTTATTCCATATGGAACAGGTAGCACCAAACACACAGTTATGTCCTATGATGCTTCGGGTTCTTACTTTGATTTAGACATGGGGATGTTGGAAACTGGTTACATGTATGGGATAAAATTAGCATTCTATAATGAAGATGTACTTGAGTGGGTCGAACAACCAGAGACCTTTAAGTTTAAAGTTGAATCAAGGCAGAGTTAATAATGGGCATTAAAAAGTTATTTGATTCCAATAAGCCGCAGGCTGTACTCAAATCAACAAACCTCGAAGAAGAGATTATAAAAAACGCTCCGGAGCTAGAGTCGGCCGATAATGTGCGCGAACAAATAGAGCGCATCAATCGCTTCATCCCGCAGGCTGATTTTGGCGACCCAAATAGCTTCGTGGTTTACGGTTCAGCCCAATCATATTATGAAGATGCTATATCGAGGATCTATAATCAGTTTCCTTACGATGGCTCAGAAGAAGAAATAACAGAGTTTCATAATGAATCTTCTTATCTTGATTTATATATATTCGATAAGAAATATCCGCGGACCACAGGTTATATTAAAATCGGTACCGGCCAGACCTTCCCCAGCCCGCCAGCAACTAATAGTGAGTTATTAAGTTGGGGTGTTGTGAATTCCGGCGAGGAATATATTAAGATCGTCGGCGGCCCCCATACAGCTTCCGGCGGTATGCCCACTGGTAAACTACACACTACGTTTACTGGTTCAAATATTTATGATACTGATATCTACGGTACTGACGGAACTCTCGCCCTCGACCGCGCCGGCACTCGTGAGTCAAACCTAAGATTTGATCTTTCTAAGGGAGTTACAACTGAATTTTGGCTCAAAAAGGAAGGGTTTAGTGTTGCGGATACATGTAAGGAGGTCATCTTGGACCTCTGGAATGGCGCCGCGTCGTCTTCGGCAGGTTATGGACGTTTTCTCTTATATATTACCGCCTCCGGTCACGCAGATGCTGGCCAAAACCCACTGCGCCTTCATTTAGCGTCTGGCTCTAATGTTGCCGATATTAATCTTCTTTCGAGCACTTATACCACGGCTTCTATTGGGGACTCAGCGTGGCATCATTATGCTGTTTCTGTGGAGTCGGGCTCGGCGGCGATTACCACCAAGGCTTATGTTGATGGAACTCTAGATAATACAACGACTTCTACTATTAATTTTGGCCAAGTCACCGGCTCTCTTATCGCGTATATCGGCGCCCTCCAAACATCACCTTCTGGAAATACATTTCATGGGAGCCTCGTAGCTTCTAAGGCGGGAGATGCTCCGCTTTCTGCCTCGATGGATGAATTCCGGTACTGGAAGTCGAAACGAGATGAGAAAGACATTCAGCACAACTGGTGGACACAAGTAAGAGGTGGGACAAATAACGAAATAGCCAACGCAGAGCTTGGTGTTTATTACAAGTTTAACGAAGGCATAACAGGTACAGACTCTACGGATTCCACGGTTTTAGATTACTCTGGGCGTATCTCAAATGGCAATTGGGTTGGGTACCCCGGGTCAACGGCAAGAAATGTGGGCTCTGCTATTGATTCTTCTACGGCTGTCGTCACAGGTACAGCCGAATATAAAGATCCGATTATTTATTCCTCCCATCCGGATGTCATATCACACTATAATACATATTCGGCAACAGGCAGTATGTATGATAACTCTAATCAGTCCTCTATTTTAGATTCTATTCCTAGTTGGATTGTTGATGATGATGAACTTGAAGGTTCGAACGAGCTTAAAAAGCTAACCCAGATTATTGGCTCTTATGCTGATACTCTTAACCTTCAAGTAAAAGCACTACCAACACTAGCCGATACCACTTATTTAAGCTCAAGTTATAAGCCCGCGCCTTTTACAAGAAATCTATTAAGTTCCAGAGGCTTAGCAGTCCCAGAAATATTTGTTGATGCCGATCTTCTTGAAAGATTCGCTAACCGGCGATCCGATAGAAAATACGATATGGATATAAATGAAGTTAAAAACCTTATTTATCAAAACATTTATAACAACCTCATTTATATGTATAAGTCCAAGGGTACTGAAAAGGCATTTAGAAATCTTATTCGTTGCTATGGAATAGGAGACGAAGTAATAAAGTTTAATGCTTACGGAAATAATACAACATTTAAGTTTGAGAATACTGGTTATTCAACCACGACCCGTAAAAATTATGTAGATTTTAATAGCACCGATCGATTTAGTGGTACTGTATATCAAAGTTCCTCCGTAACCAACACAGAGACCAATAGTATAACTTATGTTTCTGGTACTAGTCAGTATCTTGCCAATACAGCCGAAATCGAAGTGATTTTCCCAAGAAAGTTTGATTTTGCAAATCCGGCGTATTTTCATACGCCATTTTTGAGTTCTTCAATATTTGGTTGCCATGAAGCAAAAGACGCGCCCTCCGATTTTGATTGGAAATCCGCGGCCAACGACAACAGCTTTCAGGTGTATGTGGTCAGGACGGATACCAACTCAAAAGATGGATATTTCCTATTAAAAACACGAGCCGGCGCCCCTACCGCCTTTTCTTTAACAAGCTCGGTTTACAGCAATATATACGATAATCAAAAATGGAACTTCGCTGTCAGGGTGAAAAACAAGTTCTGGCCCACAGGCCCTGGTATTTCTGGATCCTCCGGCGCCGCCAATGTTAAATTAGAATGGTATGGTGCTAATGTTGAGCATGGCGTAGTCAGAAACGAGTTTTCTTTAACTGCCAGTTCTTTGGCCAACGGATATCTGACCGCCCACCGCCGTTATTATGTCGGCGCCGATCGGACCGATACAAGCGGCGCCATCGTCACTGAGAGCGATATTAGGGCCTCTTCGTTGCGCCACTGGGCTACTTATCTGAATGACGAGGTAATCAAGCACCACGCTAAAGACCCAGATAATGTAGGCGCATTACACCCAAGTCGGAACATGTACTTCACGGCAGATGCCACCGGTGTCGGCGTTGATAATCAAACTATTCCTGAAATGGCGTCTTTGGCTTTGCATTGGGACTTCTCACAAGTTACGGGTTCTGATGCAGCAGGCGCGTTTACGGTTGAAGACGCATCTTCCGGTTCAGTTTCTTTACAGGGTCGATATAGTAACGACGGGGATGTATCACATATTATAGCGAACCAATATGCGGGGGTAGCTTATTTCCCTGGAGCTACTTCAACCACCAGCGTTATAAGTAAAGAATATATAGCAGCTACTAAACAACGGCTGCCGGAAGTTGTTAGTACAGACGATGCTGTAAATGTACTTTCGAGAGATGATGAACTTTTCCCGCGGGACGCAGCCGTTTCACAGACATTCTTCGCCTTTGAAAAGAGCATGTATGGTGTTATTTCACAAGAAATGATCAATTCTTTCGGTACTATTCTTGAATTTAACAACTTAATCGGTGAAATAACTCACAAATATCGTGGAGAATACAAGGGTTTAAGGTTATTAAAGCAGCTTTTCTTTGAAAAAATACAGAATACACCCGATCTTGATAAATTCATTGATTACTATAAGTGGATTGATTCTTCATTAATAATCTTCCTGCAACAGTTGGTACCAGCCTCTGCGAATGTTTCGGAAGAAATACGAGTTGTGGTGGAGGATCATATTCTTGGAAGAAACAAGTATCGTCATCAATATCCATTCCTTGATTATAAGGGCAACGCTCGTTTTGGCGCGGATGAAGCGGTATTAGAAGCAAGGGTTAAAAGTATCAACGAACTAACATATAATTGGAAATTCGGTCATGCTCCACTAAACAGCCTAGAAACCACCAGCGCACAGTGGTGGAAAGAGAGGGCATCTCGCTCAAATACTAATTTTACTACAGCTACTCTGATAGACAGTGCTCGCCAATCACTTAATGACATTATTCTAAGTTTTAATTCAGCCTCCGCTCAAGAATTTAATACAGGCGCCGGCGTAACGGGTGTTTATAAGGGCTCTACATATGCGCTTCGAAGGTTTGTAACACCCCTCAAAATGACCGTTGACTTCCCAACACAAGTCGGTGGTGGTTACAATTATTCAAGAGGTCAGAAGCCCGACGCTCTTTTCTCTATCATTAAGCGCGGATCAACAGCGGCAAGATATGATGCCTCCAAGGGAAGTTTTAAGGATATAGACATCGCCGAATCCGGCCCTCCGATTATACAAACAAAGCGTAAGTTTGACGCGCAACTTGGAACCGAGAACTCAGATTCGACTAGTTTTATTACAAGCAAGCTAGGTCTTCCCGCTGTAGTTTATAGTTCCTCCGCCGGGACCACTGGCTACAGATCAAGCACTAGTGGCCTCGAATATGCTGGTCTTCATAATGATTCATATGGTGATGACTACGATGTACCAATGCAAGGCCCTTTCCCGCAAGAGCATGTTGGAGGCCATAGACACAGACACATAAACCCTACTGTTGATCCGTCTCTAACCTCCTCAGCGAATAGGCCAGAAGCGTGGAGTCTTGCTAGTGGGATATTTAGGTCAAATGATTATAACTTTACTCGGCCTTCTACTTCTCCACAATACCGCAGAGATCAAATCGCTAAACGTCCATTTAATATTAAGAACATTCAGCACACTACAGCTTCTGTTAAGATGGGCAACTTTAACAAGCGCTATGAAGTCGTCCAGACCTCAGATCGTCGGACAAACAACAGCGAGTTTGTGAAGTCTGAGGGCTTCTCTACGGCGTCCGTCACGACAGACCTGCTTGGGTACGTCGGAGGCCTTGTCGACTACGCTAAGCCCACCAGGACGCGCAGAGAGCATGTTATTGTGGAACGCTTCTCAGCCCCCGGTGGTCCCGAAGTTGCTGGAGATACTATCGGTGGTCCTGGTTTAGATTATGAGTCAGGGCAGTATTCGCCGTATAACAACCTAAACTATAGAAACACAACGGTTAGGTACCCACTCCAGACTCTTCTAACAGAAAGAAGTGAGCGATTTGGCCTTCGTTCTGGATCGGCAGTGTCGTCCGCCAACTATACCAGCGTTACGGCAAGCTTTCATAAGATTAATAGAAATCCACTCAAAAGAATAGAATATTCAAATCAATATGTTGGAGACCTCGGCACAGTTACAACGGCTGATACTTTTGATAATTATTATGTCCAGCATATGATTCCGCGATCAGATTATCAGTATGCTTGGATAACGGCTTCATATCTTTCTTCGAATACGGATATATATGGATATGCTCCATATGATGGGTTTGTTTCAACATCCGCCGGCTTGATCGCCGCGCTAAACTTTGTGAGCGCGAGTGACGCGGGCTCGGTAATTACTTCTGGCGTACGCCGAACTAAAAAGGATTACGCGAATCTCGGGGCCAAAGGATGGCTTCCGACTGATTTTGTTGGTATGAATACCACGATTATAGAGCCGATATCTTCTTCTGGTTTCACGATTGGTTACCCTCTAAGTACAGATATTATACATTATTACAATTATTCCGACATTGGCGCCGCCGTAACAAATACAGTTAATCGAGAGTCATTCATTGAAAAAATTGGTATAACGGCCGCCGCCACTAGTACTAAAGCATCCTGTTTGAACAGCATCATCAACCACAGGAACGGCCCTTACGGATATCCAACCTGGAAACAGATCCGCGTCGGACACGGCCAATTAGCAAGGTATTATCGCAAGAATAACCTCTATACTCATACCCCCGATGTTGGAGAGCCTATAGCAGTTAAAATCACTGATGGTGTTATGACCACCCCGGTTAAGCATCGTACTACTTTAATAGTCTCACAGTCTGTTATTTCGTCAAGACATTATCCTATAGTTCATGAATTGGAAATTAAGGTCGGCTCCGGAGCTAAAAAGGGTAGAAAACGCAACAAAACCAAGCCGGTTGTTGTTAAAAGTACTTTTGCAAATAATATAATTACATTTGATGATAATGATTTCGCGACAGAAGTGATCGATCACCGACGCGCCCAAAAATCTTTACAGGACAATCCTTATAAACAGTTGCTCAAAATGTATAGCCCTCGCGCTCTACATCAGCCATCTAATGTTATAAATTCTATTAACGTTCTTCGTTACAGAGAAACGGTTTATCCTTCTCTTAAAAATTCTTACACTTCAAAGATACGAGGTAGAACAAATTATGAGAATGATTTTTGGAGGGATGATAGAACAGATAGAACAACGAAGGCTGTTACAAAGAAGTTGACGAACTCGGCCGGCACCGTGATTTCACAAAGCGCGTGGGCCCTCGACGCGTCAGAGAATTTCAAAACCCAGATCGGACCGGGAGACTTTTCAGCCGGAACAGGCGCCGCCAATACTTCTGGCCAACGCCATGGTGAGCTACAAAATATATATGTTCATTACCACGCTAATACGGCCAGCCAGGCTAGCCCTGGTGTCCTTTATTCGAGAAAGCATATACTTCCTTTTACTGGCTCCGTTACACCAGCATGGGGAATGGAAATAACAGAGATTATTGCGGCCGCAGATGCAAATGTTTTACAGGACCGGTCGATGGCGACGGGCGAGGCCCTTTGGGAGGCCGGCACAAAGGCAGGAAAATACGAGGGCAATCCTAGTATTTTTGTGGTGGAACCAAGAACACCATTTTACGACACATATGATTCGTATTTTGCAGACATTAGAAGCAAAGGTAAAGGCCGCTCGATCATTCCGGAATTTCGGATTTCTGATCATTTAAGTTTTTATCAAAATAGCGGAGACGACTTCCTTACTGAAAACGCCAAGTTCCTAACGATCGTCGGTACTCCCACCGACTCAGCAATACCACAGAATAGTGCCGAAGACAACTTCTTCACCATCTTTACAAACTCCGATTTCATGAAATATTTCGAAGTTATCAAAGACGACCACAAAGGGATAATGAAGCCCAGTGAAATTAAACTAAGATGTAAGGCAATTAAAAAATTCCTTCCTTATGATGGTTTTTATCCCGCCGAACGAACAGTAGAAATATCTAAACAATTTATTACAGATTATACCGCTTCTTTGCAATATGTCGGCGGTTCGGAGACTGGTGAGGATGCAGCAAAAAGGGTATTTTTAAAACCTCTAATGTCTCCTGGAATTTTGTATAATACTATTAAATCTGGTCTTGCAGTTGATTACCCTATTTTGAAAGCTCTCAATTCGAGAAATCATAAACAATATGGTCCAGATAGCCCCCTCGGCGCCGCCCAGATCGAAGCAACCTTTACAGCTTCAAAGGGAATTTTTTCCAACACTTCTGACGCGAGCCGGCTCGCCGCCGACGGCGTTGTTGATCATAGTCAAGGGTGGGATCAAAGGTTGCCATTCGAAACACTTCTGGAACCTGAAAGGTATTTGGCCGGCGTGCAAATAGCAGATGACGAACCGAGTGCGTGGGCCCGCGTCAAGAGCGTTGTTGCTTGGGACGGTGAAGGTGGTACAGAATACAAAAAGATGATGAACAATTTCTTGGCCGAAAGTGTAGACTTCTTCTTGGAAGGCGGCAGGTTGTCAACTATAAATTCCTTACCTCAAAAAGACTGGCTACCGGTGACTCCGGGCACTCCTTATGGTATGAGGGTGGTAATGCGGAGATCTATGGATAAGGGCCGATTATTTAGTGGGTCTTGGGGGAATTTTGGTGTGCCACAGAATACGAGACTTTTTTTGGACAACGGCGAGACAGATCCCTATACTGGCAAAACCCTGACCGTCTCAACTGCGGGCGAAATATTCAGGAGAGAAACCTTTACAATGTATAGCCGACCAAGTGCGTTTGGGCCGCCCTTGGGCCTTCACAGGTCAGGCTCTGCTTATGAGAATCCGTATCAAGAAGTGGCCGGCCATAATCAGCTAGCTGGTTCTATACATGATTATTCTTCTCAGAACGGCGTTTATGGCTCTCATACGCCTCCCTATTATGATGGAGAGTGTTGGTTTGACATCATTTTTTGGCCCCGCGGCCTAGAGACTTCTGGGTCCAATACGGCAGGCGCAGTTCAAACTTTCAGATTCAAGAGCGACGAGACGGGCGAACAATATAAACCAACAATGGATGAGATATTTGCACCGGTCCATGAGGCCATTTTTACGCAAAGTTCATCGATCGACGAACTCAATCAAACACCGCTTGCCGGACACATAGTAAGAAAATGGCGCTATGATCAAGAGAGTCTAAAAAACGAGACAAATAGTTCATATCATTTAACTTATCACGCCGACACTGGAACCTCCGTCCACATCGGACCGGCAACCGGACCTTTTGTTAATGAGTGGGCAATGCAACTCGACGCAAGCTTGAACATTTTTAGGAAGAACAAGAGAGGAAAAAAATGGTCCATTCAAACTAAGTTTGAAACACCAATGTTGAACTTTAATCATGTTACCTCATCAGATGGTACCATGACCACTAGTTCCAACGCCAATTATAACTCCTGTATCCCCCGCGGGATGTGGCATCAATTTGGCAGGATCCCCCTTAAAGACGAGGGAGTTTATATTCAGGTTAAGGACATTCCAGATCACTGGTTGGATTCACACCCCAGTGCTACTTTGAAATGGGATATGGCCGGCGTTTTCTCTAGCCAGAGCAAGAGCCCATATGTTAATACGCTGGCCGATCAGACTACTTATTATAATAGATATACAGTTCCGATCGGCTCACCCGATGCGTACACTTATACAAAGCCAAAAATTCAATCTTTAGTGGATATCTGCGGCTTTAATACAGATCCTGTTAGAGTAGGGGAGATAAGAAATAAAAAGAAGATCTTCGAGGCCATTGTTGCGGCGCCCTTTATGGAAGTGGAAGGAGAAAGAAGATTTTTCAAAATCCCCAACTCGAATACTACTACTTATAATTCGGTCGCTGGCGAGAGTATCAAAAGATTGGGGAAAATGCTTAAGAAATATGTCTTTCCTCCAACTTTTGATTTTATTCAAAGTAATCCGGAACACGGCATTATCGAAGTCCCGGCCGTCGCGATGTATGTTTTTGAGTTCTCTCATACTCTTACAAAAGATGATCTGTCTCACATATGGCAAAACTTGTTGCCCAAGATAGGTGTGGCACCACAAGTTGCTATGTCTACGGTAAGTCATCCACTATTGATCAGTGAACTTCTGGGCCACGATGAAGAAAAGTTGCTATCCCGCCAGTTGAAGAAAAAGGGCACGCCAACAATAGGTGAATTCCCCGAGAGATTACAATGGATGGTGTTTAAGGTTAAGCAGCGGGCCAAGAGAGACTATTTTACAATGATTGACGGCCGAACACCAATAATGCCTTTCTACACTTATAACTGGCCTTATGACTATTTCTCTCTCGTAGAACTAGCTAAGATAGACGCCGAGGTTTCTTTTGAAATGACAGCAAGAGGAAAAGCATATTTCACGAAGCATGCTGGGCGCGCCGAAGAAGAAGGTAGAGCTGTTCCGGTTGATAAGGGGGTTGATGAGGTCTTTGATGCCGCTGCCGCCGATGCCGCCGCTGCCGCCGCTGCCGCCGCTGAATCGGCGGCGGCAGGCGTCCACGACACCTGCCCCGACGAGGCGCCATTCAACCCCTCCACCGGCAAGTGCGAATGTCTAGACCCGGACACGTCGATCATGTACGATCCAATGTTCGGCTTCTGCCGCGACATCCATAAACACGGCGATTGGCCCGGCTCTGATTAGTGAGAACATTAACAAATGAAATTTTTTGATTCAAAAGAAGAAGTATTAGATATACAACTTACACAATACGGCCGCCATCTACTCTCAAGGGGTATTTGGAAGCCAGAGTATTATGCTTTTTTTGATGAGAATGTAATATACGATAAACAGTACGGAGGCTTAACGGAAAACAAAAACTCCGCAGAGACTAGGATCCAAGATGAAACTCCGCTCTTAACAACTCAATACTCTTTTACTGGTAGAGACGGATACTTATTTGACGAAGCAGCCATTGAGACAGAAGACCCAGATAGAGCAAAATTAGATATTTATGAAAAACTGAATGTTATGCCCATGTCTTTAGGCACCACCTCGCTTGAATCGACAAAGACTCCCGCTTTCAAAATTAACTTTCTGGAAGGACTGGTTGAGGGCTTGGAGTATAATTTGACAGGAGCACTCCGGACGGAAAACACGGGGTCTGGTACCGTCGCTCAATACGCGCATCAACTATTAAAAATTCCACAAATTGAGATGGATATAGAGTTTAAAATATCAGTTATTGATGGTGAAAACTCAGAAGTTAGTTTTGAAGTAGACCCAGCGCTAACACCCGGAACAATTTATAACGACGACGGCCAGGTTGTTATAGGGCCACAACAGTTGCTTTTCGTTATAGAAGAGGAGAATGCTCCCTTTGATTTTAGGAATTTTGATATTGAGGTTTATGAAATAACGGGGGAGACTGGCCCATTGGGAGAAGAAATATTGGTGCCTTTATCTTTTGTCAAACCTCTTGAAATGGTGGAAAACAATCTACTGCTAGACCGGAGAGAGGCTGAAATAAAGGCCGGCCGATTGAACGGGGCCCCACCCGAGTTAGACCCAACCTTTGTACAATACTATTTTGATATTAATGTTGATGAGGAAATAAGCGAAAACATAATATGTGCTTCTATTTCCAAACTAGGGAGGTCTGGACGAAGCTTGTTTACAGATCTGGATATTGTTTGCCCCGATTTGGCCGGCTTGCCCGACTCGGGGACGCCAATTTCCGCGGACATTTACGGATCCGATGCTCTCGACGAAGATTGTCCGGAATATTAAGTTAATAACTATTTACCTCAAGGAACATCGATGAAGACACATATAGATTTTTCTAGCATTTTTGATACAGCAATGCCGAATGCTTATATAAGAAAAGTTTCTCTCTTGCCCTCGACAATGGCTGGCAAGCGCGCTGGCGTGTCTTACGACGAAGAGCAAGAAGACGGGCTTGAAAAAAACATATACGGGAAGAAAAAAGCCAAAAAGAATAGACCCAGATTTAAAGATGTTACCAGATCTGGTAAGTCATTAAAGATAAAAGTAGAAATTGCGATTAAAGATAGTCGCAAAAAGAGTGGAAGGGCCCGCTGGTTTGACGATGAAGAGATTTTAAAATTTTTGAAATTGAAAGTGGTTTTATGTAAAAATCCAAAAGCAATTGAGAGGATGGAAAATGGCCATTTTACACCAAAAACATTAAAGCGCCTCAAACAACGAAACCAAGTAATAGAAAAGATTATTGACCTCAAAAAGATTCACCATTCTAGCCTCGAAGGCCAAAAGAAAGAAAGAATTGGCCGCCGAACTGTTTATTGTATAACTTATGAGACTAGTTTTGTAATACCAAATTATAGACCTAATAACTTGTCTGTTTTTGCATGTACCTTCATGGACTTGAACCAAGTGGCGTTGCGTAAAAACAGGTTTGTCGAATCAAATCGCCGGTTCCTCCAGGGCACCGTGGTTTCCGAGGCTCTAGTTCGTGAAGGGTCGACTCAAGAGGCGGGACATATCTTTCTTTTACCGAATAGAAAATTATGGGCTGGTGCAGTACATGGGAATGAAAAGAAAGGCTACATGGCCGGCGCCTTTCATCTATCACAAAAACATCCAAGATTGAATAGGAAAAATGTTCCCAATTTCATTGTGGAAGATTATCGTTTATTGGAGGCAGCCGAAGAAGCAAGATTACTTTTAAGACCTGTGCGTAAACGCCGCGGCAAACGTTTACAAAACCGCTCGGCCAGACGAACTAAGCTCGTAAGAAGAGAGACATTCGTTTCAGAACCAGAATATTCTTATAACGCAACAAATGAATTAAGTTTTCTTTTTCATTTAGATCACCACAAGGCTGTTATAGATAATTCACAGTTTGGGGCCTTCGTCAGAACGGCCGATCGTCGAGCCAAAGAAAATATCTTTTCCAATAGCAAAATTAAGAATGTTCGCATTTTCCGCCACAGGGTCGAAAAAGGCCTTCGTCCCAACGAAGTAGTAGAAGTAGAATACGAAGATAGAACAGAGATGGTTGCCTACAGTTTTGATACGGCCGCGGGGTTTTTGCGTAGACGACGAGTGAAGAGGCCCATGCAACCAAACGAAGCAGGATCCGAGATGATTACAATCGGAGGTATTAGAGAAGTTAATTTAGGGTTTAATCGCCGGCAAGGTATTCGAACCTTCACCGTTTCAGACTTTGGTATGGCCTCGCGAACTGACGGAAGATATCGGTACAGTGCCGAGTTTGAAATAGAAGACGGAACTATTCCGTTTGCGAAAAACGAATTATTTAAGCTCACACAAGTCAGGAAATTTTTAACTGAGTATTACAATGTTGCTTCCAGAAAAGAAAATAACGATATGTCCTCCGGACATTTTAGTGATGCTTTTGTAGAAAAGATAGCCGACGCATATCAAATTCCTGAAGAAGAGAAAATTATTAATAGCAATAGGCGTAATAGAAAGCAATTCGTTCAAAAAAGCATTGCTGCGTCTCCGTGGCTTAATGCGGTTGCAACATATACCGGCGTTTTAAATAATTTAACAAGCATCCAAAAAGAACGCGCCTTAAAAATTTCATTTTTGCTATTAAAGATGGTCGATCCGATTACTGGTTCAGTTCAGGGTTTAGAATTGTTGCTTAATCTTATAGAGAGTCTTGAAAGAAAAATTAAAGATGTTTTAGGTGACAAAACTAGAATGATTAACGAGCAAGATTACGGTATTATGACGACTGCCTATAAAGCTAAGCTTGTTAACAATTCAATCAATATCAAAAAGAAGTTTAAAAGAGTTCACGATAGCAACATACAAAATTTTGTTGGATATGATTTTTTGGGAGGCCGTCGTGGCCGAGGAATTGGTTTAAGGAGTATCACAGCAGAAAAATATAAAACGCGACTCCTGAAGGAGCATCAAAAATACTTTGGAGGGAAAGAGCCCACCAGGGCTGCCGATAAAAATGTTGACGACCAGACTCAAGGTTCATTTACACAGTTTTTTAATTTAGAAGATTCCTATTATTCTTATTTAACTCCGTTTCGGATCCAGCTTGGGAGAGGGAATAATTTAAAATTAATTGATCGAGGCCCTGCTTTGTGGAGGACTAAGCAATATGATAACATGGTTTCTTCCAGACTAGCTTTAAACCCTCGTCGGGATAGTTTGGCCAATGCAAAAAACACAAATCGTTCTCCCCGGGAACCTACTTTTGATATGATGCCCCCTATGTCTTTCGGCGCCGGACAACATCCGGCCGTTTCTGGCGTCGATAAAGAAGTTGCTTCTATTAATATAGCCAACTCTGTAGTTATGAATAGCTTGGGAATCCAGTTTATAACCCCCACAGAATACGCAACCTCAATAGTACAAGAAGAATTAAACGAAGGGGCTGATCCCCAGGTCTATGGTGTCGACCCGAAAGAACTGATGGGCGAAAACACAGTTTTCGCCACGGATAAATTTGAAACCTTAGAGCCAATCGATCTTATTCCGGAAGATGAAGAAGATATGGCAGAAATTGCGAGCGTTTTTACAATGCCTCTTATTTCATCGGAAGAAGATCGGTTTAGTACCAAAGGATTAAGTGTTAAGGATTTCCACCCCAAGAATAAAAACAATCGTATCAACAAATTTATTGATAAGTTTGATAATCCACAAAAGAAAGTTCGATATTTTAAAGGAATACCAAATCAGATAAAGTCCATTTTTTTAGGAGCTAGAAGAAAGTCCCATCAGAACTGGTTTGCAACTCTAAGGAGGACCGATCAAGATTTGATCAACAGCCCCAAATACGCTGGGTTGTATTATTATAACTACAACCACATTAATCGTATTGAAATGCTGGTTGGGTTTGGAGAAGATAAGAACGGAAATCCGTTGCTATCTGAGCCAATATATCGGACTATTAACAAGCGAAGGCTAGAAAGGATATCTGTATCTGGCCGACCACTAGTGTGTAGAATGATGCCTTATTCATTTAAACAGATGAATACCAAGAAAAGCAAAAAACTAGAATTACCCGAATTCGATCGCTTCTTTATAATACGTCCTCCCCGTAGCATAGATGAAGAAGAAATCGAGACCTCAGAAGAAGAAGAGGAAGAGGAAGTTCCATCTGAAGAAGATATATTTGTTACTCGGCTAACTGAATATGCCGATATGAATTCGACTGGTCTTGCAGTTCTTAGAAGATTGGTTAGGAGAAAAAAGCAGCAAGCAAGAATACCACCAGAATTTATTACGACAGCCTTTGTAACACAGCCAGATCTCGTTAGCAGAGTGGGAACCAAGTTTGGGGAGCGCGACACACCGGCAGCCAAGAAGGGGTCGTCATCTGGTGTCGCCGAAGCCTTGTCCAGACGCCGCACTTCTTCTATGCCTGAAACTCCTGGCGGAGGTGGATACTAATGTCTAAAAAGGAAACTATCTTCGTAAGTCCAGGCTTGTTAGAAGGTCCGGATCCTTTAATGCAGAAATTTGCCTCATGGCAAATGACTGATAACGGTGTTAAGTTCACAGTTTTGACCCCGACAGATATTGAGATTATAGATATATCGCCCTGGAACGCCATCACTGGCCCACATGTAACGGCTGATGGGACGTATATGGGATATGATAAACAAACCATAACCCTGCTTCAGAAGGGTGACGAAGACTTACAGATAAGTACCCTAGAAAGTTGGGCCGACAAGCTTAATGGTTTGCTTGCGGTGACTACCCCGCTGACATACTACGAACACTATGTTGCCTCACTAGACAATCCACTTATAACAGAAGAGGTTTTAAACTTAGATGTTGATGTTTTGGGCACAACTGCTGGGGTTGAATATGAGTATAATTATTTTGATAAAAAATATGAAAATGTCTTGGAAACAGTTTCAAACCATGAAATAATTCCTAGTATGTATTCAAGGTTAAATGAAAATATGAAGCTTGGGGCGGATGTCTATTCACAATTTGGACTCGTTCAACCTTCACCTCCCGCGCCCGGCCGCGGGCCCGGCGCCGCTCCGACCATCCCCGCGCAGATCACGCGCGCCAAAAGAGATATTGATATAGACACACTAAGAGGCCCAACCGCGGGAGAGCTAAGAAGAAATAAGAGACGCGCGTACAAAAGAACAAAATTTATAAACCAGATTGTCCCAATTGAAAATACTGCTTTGTTAGATGATTACAATGGTAATAGATATTTGTTTCCGATGTTCGTAAATATCAACATACCCCTTGATAGGAATAATGAAGTTGCGCAAATAATGGCTGATACTGGCTTAGGTGCCATATTGATGAGGGACATGAATGAACAAGGCCGAGATGTCGGCATCTGGGGCGCCCCGATCTTTCAACAAACAGGCATTGATTTTTCGACCTCGTATATCGATAACACAACGGGCCTTAGAAACACAGTTCTTGAAACAATAACAGTTAAAAATGTCGATATTATGGATTGGTGGAATTATAGTATTGGCGCTTACGGCTATGACCGGCCCTTACCAGGCGATGCCACTTTTGTAGGTCCCTCCGGCCGCGGCTCATCAGCGGACTTAGCGACGGAAGGTCGAGCTGCCCGTCTTGCAATCGAGACAGCCGCTTTTTTTGACCAAATAAAAGAGCTAGCTGCTGATAAACTAAAAAACTTTGAAGACTTGAAAGACGGAGACTTGAACTACTCAGAAACACTAATGTATAAAATAGAAAAATATCTTGGCCCAAACCCAGGAAATTCTACACCAATACAAACTTTTCATGTTATGAATCGGGGTGATGATGTAGAGAGTGACGAACAAAAAACTCTATCTTTTTGTGATACGCAAGTTAAATATGGCGAGGAATATTCTTATGTCGTGTCAGCATATCAAATTGTTTTTGGGACGAAATATAGATATTCCAACCTCCGTATTTTCGAAGACCGCGGGCTTAATCTAGCCGAAGTAGACGTATTCTCGGAGCCTTTAATCAAATTAGTAGAAGTTCCCCTGTTTATGTCGACAGGGAAAATAATAGATAACCCTCCACTCGAACCAGAAATTAGGTTTATACCACAGATTGGTTTTCCAAATCGGTTGAAGGTGTTTTTTACAACATCTACCGGGCAGACTGATTTGGAGCCTGTGACTTTGAACAGGAAAGAAGCAAGAGACGCGAATCAGATAACCCTAAACCAGAAAAGAACAGATGGGAAAATAACATTTAAAACAGACGACTATGCGTCTGGGTTTAGGATATACAGGTTACGAGAGCCTCCCGTAACTATAGAAGACTTCGCAGGAAAAGTATTATCCAGAGTGAGTACCGCCCCAGCTTCATCAAAAACAAACTTACAAGCCAGTTCGGCAACGGCTGTTATCAGGCAGTCGCCAAATCAAAAGTTCTATTATATGTTCAGAACTGTCGATTTCCATGGTAATTTATCAAATCCGAGCCCGGTTTACGAGATAGAACTATATAATGATGGCGGCGTCGGATATCCTATAATTCGGCATTATGAGTTTGGTTCTATTGATCCAAAAACTTTAACAAAGCCTGCAAGAAAAATTATACAGATACTTCCAAGAATTTCGCAAGTCTTTCTGAATGAGGAGAAATCTGGTTTGATAGACGAAGACGGAGTTTTACAAAATGCTCTGGGAAGAAGGCCTATTGTATTGGGCAACGAAGACACGGCACTAATCGGTAAGCGCTTTAAAGTGAGGTTGACTTCAAAATCAACAGGCAAAAAACTTGATATAAATTTGGATTTCAAGACAAAGCGAGTCCGCGGCGCAATTGAATAGAGACAAAACCTTTTTAATATACTATTTATTATTGATACCTTTGGGAGAGGAAGAAGCATGGGATTTTTAGACAATTCAGGTGATATTATACTTGATGCAGTTTTGACAGATACGGGACGGATGAGACTGGCCCGCGGCGACGGAAGTTTCAAGATTGTAAAGTTTGCATTGGGTGACGATGAAATTAACTACGAGCTTTATAATAAGAATCATAGCAGCGGCTCCGCGTATTATGATTTAGAAATATTACAGACGCCGGTTCTTGAGGCTTTCACCGATAACGCAGCCTCCATGAAATCAAAGCTCATTTCCATTCCCAGGAACAATATTCTTTATCTCCCGGTTCTTAAGCTAAACGGGGTATATGCAGGCACAGATACAGCAACGCATTCCACCGGCTATTTTCTTGTTGCCGTCAACACCGCAACCGAAGACGAGCTTATAACGGATGCAGCCGGCGCCTCCCTCGCCGGCATATTAACTGGCGAAAGTCCAGGCCGCAGCGGAAGCCGCATCCGCGTCGATCAGGGTTTGGATACACTCGCGATCTCCCCGGGCCGTACTCTAGACCCGCTTTTGGTGGAGACACAATATCTTATAGAGATCGACAATCGCTTGGGACATATAGTCTCGAACGGAGATGCATCACCAGCGTCTATTTCGTTTGTTGACGATGATAATATTGCTTCTTATTATCTTTCGCGTGGAACTGATAGAGAATATGTTACTGAAATTAGCGATACCACTGCTTCTACGTTGCAGGTAATCGCCGGCCCTCGTGGAACAAAGCTGGTTTTTAAAATCCAGTCCTCGCTCGAATTGAACACCAGTGATTATTTGTTTGATACAATTGGCACAACTGGGGATATTACCGGTAAGTCTGGCGACACTTCCCACAAACAGATTAAAACAACAGTTAGAGTAATTGGAATTAACACGGGTTATCGGTTGGACATTCCAATCAATTTTGTTAAGAAGGTATAAAGGATAGTATAATGGCAACAACATTTAAGAATTTTTTAAGCAACGACCTCGCCAACACAAGGACGCTTCTCCATGAGGCTATACCGATTACGGGGTCTATCATTTCTGGTACATACGGAGGCACCACAGTAGCTATCGGTTCTGAAACCAATATTAAAACATATGGTCACGGAATGTTTGAGAGTGTTTTTGACTATCCATATTTAAGCTCTTCGGCAAATCAAATATTTGATATAACGGTTGGTTATGCTGCTACTTCTGATATATCGGCATCGAGTGTCACCCAGAATTCAAAGAAGATCAATATTTATAACCAGATGGCTCAGTATCTAGTTGGATACGATATAACTGGTAGTATTAAGAGATTTAAGATGCCGACTAACAATGTTGAAATGAAAGAGTGTTATTTTGTTCCATTTTCTAGACTTTTAACTAAGGATGAAATTAAAAAAGGTTCTTTTACATTAGATTTGGCCATCTCCGCATCGGAAGGCACCGTGGGCCTATTTTGGCAAGGCCCTAACCCCCCCCATCATCATGAAAGATTGACAATTACGGACAATAGTGGTTCTAATGGATATTATGTTGATTCACCTGCTGGAGAATACGGCGTTTTATTTGCGACGGCATCGAGTTCGAAGACGGGACTAGACAGCCAATCCGGCGCGATAGCCCTCATGATTGGATCTGGTTCCGCCGCCGGCTCTAACTTACAACCATGTGGTTTGCTTTATTATCAAGCCGGAGTTGCTGTGATTACGGGTTCGGTGTTCTCTCGCGAATCTAATGGCGGACTCCTGGGAGACCAAGCGTTTTGGACAGTAAATGAACCTACAGTTACTCCACAAGACGCGGGAAGTGGGTGTACGGGCTTTAATAAAGCAATCACTGGCTCTACCATTCAACAGATGTCAGACGGCTTAAGAAACAGAATCTATAATATTTCTTATAATAATACGACAGAGCTAAATTCAACAATTTATTTCTGTCGGGTCGGCCATGGCGACTTCAACTATAGTTCAAACCCAACTTATCTATCCGGAAGTAAGCTCCGTGTAAAGACTCGCGCAGCCGACACTCCGGTTACTTATTTCACAACGGTTGGACTCTATTCGGCAGATAACGAGTTGCTCGCAGTTGCCAAACTCTCCGAACCTCTTCGTAAGGATCCCACTAACGAGATTACATTGCGTGTTAGATTAGACTACTAGGAGGAGCGTAAATGCCTCTCTATAAATTTGGAGTGGGTGATGTTTTTTATAACCAAACAAAAGCCCACCCTAGTAGTTCTTTCTACATATATGATTCTAAAATATATTTGAATGGCAAGGCCACGGAGCCTGGTTCGTTCGTAAGCAACGTTGGCGGGATCCCAACTGGTCACGTTAGTCTTTTTGAGCTGAACGTGGATAGAGTCGCCAATTCGGATTCTACATTGGTCATTGGCCATTCCGCGTCGACTGAAGATACTATTGATATTTCTAGTCGAAACATACCAGACACAGGCTTGATATATCCGTTTGTCTATAGGGGCCTTCAAAAAATGGCCTTTAAGTCAATGACACGAAGTCAGTTTAATGCTTATAACGACGGCGATGTTTTAACGGGCAGCTATCAGATGTCTGCTAGTATTGTTCGCAGATTCTATAACATTACTCCAAACAACTTTTTTAGTTCAAACAAAACCGGCAGCGCATTAAGGAATAGTATCGATTACGCCGCTCGCCTTGGTCCACATTATAATATTACAAGCTCTACGGCGACAACGGGTGTAAATGTTATAGATATTCCTTCAATTTTTTTTGGCTCCGGTATAAAAAGAGGCTCGGTAAAACTTGATTTTTATGTAACTGGCGCCCTTATGGGTTCTTTAAGGGACAGACATTACAACGGCGCATTAATCCAAGAATCCGGTTCAGAGAGTTCGACATATGATGGTAAAATTGCCGGCGTGGTTTTATATGAGGAAGGTTTTTTAATTTTAACTGGTTCGTGGGCCATGGGTACGAACGGGTATGTGTTAAATGATAAAGATTTCGAAGGCACAGCCGTTAATACTGTTGGCAACTGGTTACGTTATGGCATGGGCGCCAACGATCAGGTCACGGTCGGCTCAAGCTTAACAAATGGTTCGGCCTCATATGGTCTATCCTTTGCCGGCACACACAAAATTCCAACTGTTACTATGCTTGCCCACGCCAACCGCGGCGAGCTAAACTACTCAAATAATCCGACTTATATAGAATACTCTGTTAATACAGCTTCATATCACCCTATGACGGGTTCTTACTTTTACGGGGAACGAGAACTCACTATCAAAAATATCCATTCTTCCTCTTACTCCGATCCGACCGGAAGCCTCAAGAAAACCACTTATATTACAAAGGTCGGCATCTACGATGATAAAAAGAAACTCATCGGGATCGCCTCGGTTGCTAAGCCCGTTAAGAAAACTGAAGATAGAGACTTGACATTCAAGTTAAAACTTGATATATAGTATATATGATTTTAGGATTAGACATATCCACAAGCATCACAGGTTATACTCTCATAGACGGAGACAAGATAATCCTCAATAGTGCTTGGGATACAAGAAAATACAAAGACTTTTTTGAAAAGGTGATACATGTTAAAGCAGGGTTGGAAGAGGTATATAAACAATACGGAGGACAGATTGAGGCGGTATATATTGAACAGTCGCTACAATCGTTCCGTTCAGGTTTTTCATCTGCGAAGACTTTATCAACTTTGTCTCGTTTTAACGGCATCGTGTCTTGGCTTGTTTTTGATAAATATAAAATTAAGCCAGAATACCTCGCGGCTACGTCTGCCCGGAAACTTTGTGGGATCAAAATACCTAGAGGACAAAAGGCAAAAGCTGTTGTCTTAAAGTTTTTACTTGACAACGAGCCTAGTTTCGTGATAGATTATACTAGTCACGGCAATCCAAAGCCCGAATCTTATGACAGGGCAGATTCACTTGTGATTGCTAAAGCGGGGGTAATATGCGAAGCGAGAAGCTCAAAATAATCAAGAATGTTCTTGGTCGAGGTTATAAATCCGGCCACGAGTATTTGTTTGGTTGTCCCTTTTGCGAACATCATAAGATGAAGATGTCTGTGAATGTCGACAAGTCCGCCTACAAGTGCTGGATCTGCGACAAGTCCGGCCGCGACCTTGGTTACCTTGTCCGCAGGTTCGGCACACGGCAGGACAAAGATGAGTGGTCCAAGTATGACGACCAAGTTGAGATCACAGACTTTGATTTTCTTTTCAAGCCCCCTGACGAGCCCGTGGAGCAACGCATCGACTTGCCCGAGGCCTTAGTCAGCCTGGCGACCAAAACGCCTCCTGCGTCCTCCTGGGCTGCGCAACGCTATCTTACGAAGCGGGGGGTCACCAAGTCCGACATCCTCAAGTGGAAGATCGGCTATTGCTCCGAAGGGGAATACGCTGGTCGCATTATTGTGCCGTCGTTCAACTCGCACGGGTACGCGAACTACTTTATTGCGCGTTCATACGGGTACGAGTGGCCGAGGTATAAGAACCCTCCAGCAAGCAGGGATATTATTTTCAACGAGTTGTATGTAAATTGGGACGAAGACATAGTTATAGTAGAAGGCGTTTTTGACGCCATTAAGGCTGGTAATGCCGTTCCTCTTCTTGGATCAACGCTTCGTGAGGGTTCTGCTCTTCTTGAGGCCCTTGTTAAAAATAATACAAGGGTGTTTATGGCTTTGGATGAAGATGTCTCGCGTAAGTCAAGGTCTATCGCAAGGTTATTACTCAAGTATGGGGTCGAGGCGTATGAGGTTAATACCTCTGGTTTTGAAGATGTTGGGGAAATGTCTAAAGAAGAGTTCCAAGTTCGCAAAGCAAACGCGTCTTTTATTGAAAGAGATAACTATTTACTGCAAAGGCTTTCCGCCATTTAGGAAAACACAAGAATGAAAATCACAAAAGCACAGTTGAAGAGATTGATCAAGGAAGAGCTTGGAAGAGTATTGAACGAATCAGGTGGTATACGAGATCTAGACCTGTCTAGTGATGGATACCCACGTTACTATGAGTTTCGCATTAGCGACACGCAAAAAGATCAGATTATTGGTCTTCTAGGTCTAGCTGGTGATGATCCACTGTTAGCAAACATTAACGCCGGTAAAGTCACCCCTACAGAGCACAAGAGGATTGTCAGGGCCATACTTCATACTCCGGAAGGCCAAGCTCTTGCTGACAGAGAAGACCTGCTTCGGAATTTGGAAGACGCTGCTGATTATGTTGTTGAACGTCCTCCAGAAGTTCAAGCCAAGAGAAGCGCTCGCAATAAAGCGCGCTGGGGCTCAGGCGACGACCCCGCGGCGGGCTTTGGTCGCGCCGGACTCGGCTATTCTTCTTCAGGTGATTCAGGCGACAGATAACCCGTAAACACGTATACTTAAGGAAACACAAGAATGAAGATCACAAAGGCAAGACTAAAAGAGATTATTAAAGAAGAGTTGGCGACAGAGCACGGCCCACCGTCTGGTATGATGAACGTCGGTTCTTCTGGCATGGAACCTTTTCCAACCCTAACAACCCCCGCAACCCCCGACACTCCGGGTCACGACCATTTCGCTACTTTAAAGAGCCTTTGGGGAGCAGCATCGTCGGAAGGTCTCCCACAGGAGTTTCTAGATCATATATCAACCGCCGCCGCCGTCCTGGCTAACTATTTGGGAGAGCAAGGATGAAACTTACGAAGACACAGCTAAGGCAAATGATCCAAGAGGCTGCGTCGGAGTATGTCTGGGGAGTGAAGAGCCCAGGCCGTGTCGCGAACAAATATAAGATTTCTGTTCTCAAAAAGCTTATCAAGGAAGAGTTAGAGGTTATTCTTACCAACGAAGAAGCCGGCGAGATGTTTGGCGAAGAGATTGAAGAGCTGCTTAATAGGGAAGATGCTGAGGCAAGCAAGTGAAACTTCTTTTAGAAAACTGGCGCAACTACCTTGATGAGGGTTGGGAAGAGGAAGCCAGAAAGCAAGCCGCCGAGGCCGGCGAAGATACTTCGCCTGGTATCGATACTGTTGGTGATTTAAGAAATATATGGAAGAAGCGGCGCACCGGCGAACTTACGTCAGATTTAATACGAAGGATCCCGGGCGCCGACGCTGTAATGGCCGTCAAGGATATTGGTTCATTATTTAAAAAACTTTATGGAGCATCTGACGACTTCGAAACCCAATCTGGCTTGGACGCACTAAACGTAGACGACAAAGTATCAAAGATCGTGGATGATAAGATAGAATTGGCCTTCTTGAGAGGGTTAGTTAGCCAATTTAAAGATATGCCAGATGACCAGTCACTAGGCGACATAAAGACTACACAAATGATACAGGACTTTATAGCAGATAAGTTTGGTGGAACAACAGTTAAGAAATAATACTTGACACATAGTCAACATTGTGTTATATTAATAGTATATTCAAGTAGGGGTTAACTTGAAAGTCGCGCACATCGCGGATACACACATCCGCAATTATAACTATCACAAAGAGTATCGAACAATTTTCGATCAGATTTATGATAGACTAAGAGAAGAGAAAGTTGATTATATCGTCCACTGTGGCGATCTCGCTCACACAAAGACACAACTTTCACCAGAATATTTTGATTTAGCAACGTCGTTCTTAAAGAACCTTGCTGATATCGCGCCTACCTACGTCATTCTTGGGAACCACGACGGCAACCTCAAGAACGATAACAGGCAGGACGCCATTACGCCTATTGTGAACGCACTACGGCACCCAAACCTGGAGTTGCTAAAGAAGTCAGGCGAGGTTCATGCCACCGGTGGCTTTACCTTCAACGTCCTTTCTGTCTTTGACGAAGATAACTGGGTGAAGCCGTCAAGCAAAGCGCGTATCAATATCGCCCTGTATCACGGCTCTGTGTCCGGTGTGAAGACCGACACGGGCTGGACGATGACCCACGGCGATCATCCTATTGAAATCTTCAAGGGGCACGATTATGTGTTCTTGGGAGACATTCACAAAACAAATCAGATCCTCGACGACGAAGGACGTGTTCGGTATCCGGGCTCCACTGTTCAACAGAACTTTGGTGAGACAAATGACAAAGGCTTCTTGCTATGGGATATCCAGAGCAAAGATGACTTTACTTGTGAGCATATCGTAATTGAGAACCCCAAGCCTTTTATAACAATAAACCTAACCCCCACCGGGCGTATGCCCAGAGGCTTGAATGTTAAAAAGGGTTCCAGACTACGACTTGTCTCCAAGAATAATTTGTCTCTTGAAGCGATGAGAAAAGCTATTGACGTAGCCAAGCACCGCTTTAAGCCCGATACCATTACGTTCTTGAACAGGTCCGCAGGCACACGAGGCACAGCCGAGGAGATAACTAATAGCATTCACCAAGATGATATGCGATGCCCGAAGATACAGGAAGAGATGATTCGGGAGTATCTGTCGGAGTATCAGACATCTGAAAAACTGATGAAGAAGGTTCTGGACCTCAATGCCGAATATATTAAGAAGGCCGAGGAGAGTGAAGAGATCTCTAGAAACATCAAATGGCGGATTAATGAACTACAGTGGAGCAACCTCTTCAACTATGGCGAAGACAACAAGATTGAATTTAGCAAACTAAACGGCACCGTCGGCATTTTTGGCAAGAACTACTCAGGCAAGTCGTCCGTTGTAGACTCACTATTATACACACTTTACAACACAACCTCAAAAAACGAACGCAAAAATGTAAATATTATTAACCAAAATAAGGAGGAAGGCTCGGGTGAGGTTGTAATTAATATTGGGGACGAGCAGTATTATGTTCGTCGCTCCTCTGCAAAATACACCAAACGCCTTAAAGGCGTGGAGACTCTTGAAGCCAAGACCGACTTGGATTTCTTCAAGACGGACAGAAACGGAGAAAAGGTAAGCTTAAATGGACTCACAAGAAACGACACGGACAA
>Ga0209756_1000184_pt1 | contig 60119 bp, 75 predicted proteins | sample ETNvirenome_6_85_FD_184071 | JGI IMG/M metagenome (GOLD analysis project Ga0209756, IMG submission 184071) | Marine viral communities from the Pacific Ocean - ETNP_6_85 (SPAdes) (version 3) | ecosystem: Environmental > Aquatic > Marine > Oceanic | place: Pacific Ocean | collected 2013-06-19 | reverse complement strand
GTGGATATGAATATGATAAAGTATTCGGTATGAAGATGGGAGTCACCTCAACCTCCATTAGTGAAGAAGAGATTAATACTTATGAAAAAAATAAGGGTAACATAAGCAAGTGTAAGGAAATGAATAATCGTAGAAAAGAACTAGAATCAGAATGGAGGGAAGAGAATAAAAAGGATAGGATAGAGAGTGAAGAATATAGGGAGATGGAGAAAAAGTTAAAGTTAGAGTATCCTAATATGGAATATTGTGCTATCCTGGGAAAGGTCCAAAGAATTATAGATAAATAAGGAACGTATTAGAAATCCGTTTAGAGCAATGAAACGTGATAGATTCCTTAAAAAGCATGAACCAATAGAGACATCAACTGTAACCTACAAAATAAGGTAAAAATTTAAAAGCCTACTTCGGTAGGTTTTTTTATGCGTAAAAAATTTTCTAAAAAAAATTTTAGAGAAACTGAGCTATTTATAAGTAATGAATTTAAATCTATTAAACATATTACAAGGTACTATATTAGAACAACAGGTTCCAGAAGAATCTAAGGATGCGTGGGGCAAAATGTTAGAATATATTAGTTTGGCTTTTAGATATATTAATGCTGCAGATATAGATGCAGAACAATTATTATTTATTATAGAAAATGAAGGTATACCAAATCCAGGTGATGACATGTGGAAAGACTATCAATCTGTATTAAGTGGACTAAAGGTTTTAGGTCTGGTAGACAATTATAATCAATTTTCTAAACATATGGATTCAAATGATGCAGTATATCTTCTTGTAAAGAATTATATACATAATAAAGGAAAGTATAATAATCCTGATGAAATTCAATTAATACCTGGTGCCAAGTGGGATGTGGAGATGGATGCTAAAGAAAACATGATTGAACTACTAACATTATTTGGTGTTGGGTATGGAGATGATGGAGAGGTGATTAAAAAGAGGATTATGGATGACCCTGAAGCTTTTGAAACAGACCGTGAAAGTTATGACCGTGATTATCCTGAGAATGACGATGGTTATTTTGGTTTGGACTTCCAAGAGATGGATAAGACGGTATTAGAATTTAAACCTCATATGTTCGTTCAAAAAGATTATCATCCAACTTATCCGGTTCGTTAATCCCTAATTCCTGTTGTTGTTCTTAACCAAGCTCTTTCGTGAAAGTAGTATAGAACGAATTTTGTAATTAATTCTAACCCACCTATCTTTAATCCTATTAATGGACTTCCTGTAATTACCCACCCCAGAAACATTGTGTCCATTGTTCCTACAATTCTCCAACTAATAGTTTTTAAGATGCTTCTCTTCTTGGAAATCCTCTTAATACTTTTCTTTACTATTTTTTGATTCTGTAATCTCTCAACCATTTCTTTATCTGTTTCGGTATTTAACTTACCATATTTATTCATTATCAGATGTATCGACCCAATCTGATTCTGGTACATAAATATCTTCTATATGTTTATTAATGGTATGATTCTTCCCATATTTCTCGTTGGGCATGTTCACAGCTTCTATTAAATCGTCTAATCTGTTTAAAGTTAATTCCACATTATAATCATATTCCATATAATGGTTGTAATCAGCATAATCAAAAACATCTTTTTTTAATTTGTTTAATACTTTTAATACTTCTTCTTTTGTTGTGTGTGTATTTTGGTTATAAATGCTCATAATCTATGTTTTTATTTAATTATATGCAAAAAATCCATATATGACAAGTATTTCGTGCAATCCGGCAACCGGAACCCGGACTTCGTCCGGAATTCCTGACGGGACCGGTTTTTGATGTAAGAAGTTTGTAATAAACTTACTATTTATATTAAAACATTATATATTATGACAAGAACACTAAAAGAAAGTATAAGAGAAATTAATAAAATGATTGGTCGTATTGACCATCCTACTATAATTAAAGAACAGGAAACAGCTATTGCTTCCGGACCTACTGCCCCTTCACCGAAAACAGCTATTGCTTCCGGTCCTACTGCCCCTTCAGTTGAATTCCCACCAGAGATTGCAGACCAAAATGACGATATAAAAAGAGTATGGTTTTGTATGGACGACAGAGAAAATAGAGGATGGAATATATCTGAAGAAGTATATAGAAGATTTCAGCTTCTACACGGGGCAATAGATGGGATGGGTACTGATGAAGATTTGGTGTGGAAAGTGTTGTCCGGATATGACCCGAAAGAAACTAAGGAGGGATACGGAATTCCTAAAGGAAGAACTACAAACGCAATGATGAAACAAATGTATCCAATATTAGCTTGTATGAATTCCGATAAACCATGGGAAGAAGATTATATGACACAAAATAATTTAGAGGGTAAAAAGGTAATTCACTGGATTTACGACGATTTCGATGGTGCTGAATTGTGCTATCTTCAAAACTATCTGAGTAGTGAGGGCAAAACAGGAAGAAAAAGTCAAGACTGTCAAACAAGACATGGTTATTTCTGGTGGAATAAAGCCGCAAACTGGATAAAAGAATTATTTTAAAATGACTAAAGTCCGAGTAACCGAATCAGAATTAATTTCTTATATAAAAGATTCTGTCAAAAAATACACTAAGATTGTTAAAGAACAATCGGAAGGAAAAGGAAGTGGTATTAGGACAGGGGGTGCTACCAGTTCATCTTCATCAGGTGCATATATTTCAGCTGCTGCATGGGAAGAAGGTGGGGTTCTAACAGATTCAGGTAGAAAAGGTGATATAGGTTCATTACCTCCAGAAGTAGATTATACTGCAACTAAAGGATGTCCATGTGAAGCGTGGCAAATTGAAGAGTTTGGTTTAAGTAGTGGATATGTTACGGACCCTAGATGTTGTCCTGAAGGTGGGGGTACTTTCTCCTATGAGACACCATTAACACCTTCTGTACCATGTTGTGAACCGTGTACAGAAAAAGAAGGTTGGTGGAGAAGATGTAGAGATTCTGAACATGATGACACACCTTGTATCTATCCTACTATTTCTGATTGTGAATTAGTGAAAAAAGAACAAACCATTAAAATTAAAGAATCTGATATTATAAAAATGGTTAAGAAAATGATTAACGAACAAAAATAAATAAAAATTAAAAACTAATAATTATGAAATGTGAATGTCAAAAATGTGAATGTGAAACAAGTTGTAACTGTACTTGTTGTGTATGCTAAACTACTATGAAAGTATTAAGAGAAGATATTAATAGAACTAAGAAACTAATGGGTCTTATTATAGAAGGTACCAGTTATAATGATTTGGTTGCCCAAGTAAGAGAAGTTGGTTTACGTTCTGCTGATTTAAAAACTTTAAAGAAAGAAGTGGGGTCTGATGATAGTTTAACCAATACCCAAAGAAATAAGTTAACTAAGTTAATTGACGGTAAACTAGATGAGACTGGTTTAAATGAATGGGATGATTATAGGTATCTCAGAACTGAAGATGATGAATTAGGTGGAATGACTTCTGACCCTCGTATTATGGCTAGAGAATATGGAAATGTTCCGGTTTCTCCCGAAGTAAAGGCATCTGAAAAGATATTTCAGTTGTTTAATGAGGAGATTGGTGAATGTATTGGAAATCAAGATAGGGATTGGGCATCGGAGATTAAAGGCAGAATTGAAGTTATTGTAAATACAGCTGTTTCGGAATCTCAGGAACAAGATTATGATAAGGAATTAGATTTGGAGGAATCTTGTAGTGGTGTGCATAAAGAATTAGATACTACATTAGATTTAGCTAAACAAGGTGAGTTTTTTGAACATGATGATGAAGAAGATGATGACAGACCTGATAATTGGAGAGAACTACCTGGTTATAATCCTGATGCTTTTTATGATGATGACTGGAAAGAGATTCAAAGAAAGTACGGTGATAAGAAAAAAGATGACGAGAATAAGAAAGCCTCTATATTAGATAGGTTTAAGAAAGTACTATATAATGTTTCTGATGAACAAGCTGCTTATAATGAGAAACATAATCTACCAACAAACTGGAGAGGGAGCAAGGAAGGTTATCACGAAAAGATAACTAATAAGACTTTTCCTTCTGGTAGTAATGAATAATACCCTTAAATGGGAGAAAAATTATATATTTTTATATTAAGTGTTTTTGTTATTGTAATATTATTTAAATTAATCTTTTGGTTTATAGATTATTTGGATGGAGAATAACTTATTGTAGAAATTGTTGTATTTATAATGTAAATAACCTTATTAAAAAAAAACTAACATGGCAAGATTAATTTTAAGTGAAACAGAAAAGAAAAATATCCGAGACCTTCACAACAAGTTTGTTGATATTCCAGGACGTAGATTAACTGAGAAAGACGATAAGTGGATGCAAAAAGCAGATGATGATATCGAAAAAAGAGGAACTGAAGGTGTATTTCATAAATTTTGTGTAGACAACGGATTTGAGGACGGGTGTTCTAAAGGTTGTTGGGATAAAGCTAAAGAAAAAGGTGGCGTCTGGGGACGTAGAGCTGGATTAGCAAAAGCGTTCTGTGAGTCTAAACATTAACAAATAGAATAGTGGGATAAAGTTACTTATAACCACTTATTTTTCTTAAAATATCTCCACATCCCAACTATAGTAATTATAGTTAATGCAACAAATATCCAAAATCCATGGTCTCCGGTAATCAACGGGATATCATCAAAGTTCATTCCCCATACTCCAGTATAAAATGAAAGTGGTAAAAATATTGTAGACCAAATGGTTAAAAGATTTAATCTTTTATTCATAAGTTCATTCTGTTGTTTATCTAACATTGTTTCCAATATCATATGTAACTCTAATAAATCTTGGTTATCTTGTTTAGTGTCTATTAATTGTTTTTTAAGTTTGTAAAACTCTTTTACATTAATATCCTTACCCTCAAAAATGTCTTCTTCGAATTTATTTAATCTTTTCTCTAAGTTTTCCATATATCTAATGTCCATAATAATGATTCTATAAAATAAAGTAAACCGACTAACATCATACCATAATGTGTCCATTCACCACCATGACCATAAGTGAAGTCCTGATATATAGAAGGGATAGCGGATAACATAATAGATAAACTAAACAATAGTTTAACCCATTTATTATTTAAAACTTTTTTCATATTTTGTTTTTTTTAATAAATATTTTATTTACATTTAAAGTATGGATTTATCATATAAAATAAAGAATGAAGACAGACGAAGTTACCCATTAAACCATTGGGTTATGGAAAATGGAACTATTGTTGCCATATACCAAGGATTTCGGGGAGCTAACCCAGAGTTAGATTTTATCGTTAAGTATAAAGAACCCACTAAAAGATTAAGGACACCATCTCACACTCATTGGATTGTTGATTTGGTAATTAAAGGTGAGTTTAATAAAAAACTTACATTATCATTTGTAAACGCTTTAATTATTATGTATGATAACATAGAACCATTTCACACATCGTTAGAAAGAGAAGAATATAAACTTAAATATCGTGAAGGATTAATAGAAGAGTATAAAGACCTTGATTCTATAGGTGCTTTACCGGTAGAACTTATAACTACCTTGGTAGAATTATTTTGTAAATGTGAAAAACAGACCCCTGAAGCATTTATGTTTAAAGGAATGTTAAATTTAACTAAGGAATATTTAGAAGATAAGAAAGATTATTACCAGTTAATAGGTACGTCTAAAAGAGTTTAAATTATAATGATATTATATCAAGATAAATTAAAAGAATGGTTTGACCCATTTGAAAATGAAAAATGGGATAAAGAGGAGACGAGAGGAGGGTTATATTTCCACAACGACCCTAAGATTCTCTATCAAATGATAAGACACCACCAACCAAAAACATATGTAGAGTTAGGTCCGAGAGGAGGAAGAACCACATCTATCGCGGTTAATGCTTCTAGATATAATATACAAGAAAAATTTATAAGATATGGAGTTGATATGAATGTTGACTTGCATACTTTCGAAATGGACACTAATTTTTATAATGAGTTAAAACTTTATTTAGATAATCTACAAGAAGTTAATGCAGGACTTGCAAGTTGTAATAATTGTCTCCAAACCCATTTACATAAAAATATTATAGGTTCGACACTAATAGACGAATTAGATGAGATAGATTTTTTATTCATAGACGGTTTACATGACCACATATTAGCAAGATGGTATATAGATAATTTATTTCCTAAAGTTAAAAAAGGTGGGGTTATTCATATTCATGATATGATAATGAAAAATCATGACTGGAATACTTTAAGAGCTTCAGTACCTTCAAGTTCAGCCCCTTTAACAAATATGGATTTATCGGAAGAGAGATTAAAAATGTATTACCCAACTATATTTGATTTATATAAAGAAGGTATCGGCACTATCTGGGAAGGTGACGTTGTAGCAGACTGGGGTTTAGAAAATAAAGAAAAAATAGATTATTTTAACACTCATTCATTGTATGGTGCAGGTGAATCATTATACATTATCTTAAAAGAAAAAATTAATAGCAGTAAAATAACACCAAAAGCTATCTCAGGAGACGCCTGGTCGGGGGTAATTAAACCTGGATAAAAGAATAAAAAAAATAAATAATTTTTTTATAAAAATCTGTGTATTTTTTCCCTATATATAATATTTATAAAGCGCTAAAGCTAGCTTTTTAATTAATAAAAGCTTTTAAATAATTAAGCAGCTTAGAAATTTTTCCAAATTACCATAAATTATGTCACATAAAGTTTTTATTCGTCATACTTACATCTATAAATGTTCTGATGAAAAATGTGCAGAAGAATGGAAAATAAATGAAGCTAATGATTTAGAAAAATTAAGATGTCCTTACTGTGGAAAGTATGATTCAGTAGAATATGTACTTATCGACCAACGAACAAAGTATCAAAGAAAATGGGAATAAGAAAAATAATACTTTACTCCTTATTATACTGTTTAGTATTCGTTCATCATATAGGAATCCTTTCTCTAATAATATCACCACTATACTTAATCATTAACCAACCCTTCTATATATGGATGCCCCTTAATATATGGATTTTACATTTAATTTTCTCTCCTGTCTTAGTTTGTCCCGCTACAATATGGGAAAATAGGTTAAGACGTAGATTAAATAAACCCGAAATAAAAACGTTTTTTTTACATTATTACATCAAACCAATTAAAAAATTAACTAATAGAGGATAACATAAAGATTTTATTGGAGTGTCCACTATTTATATTATAAAATAATATAGTCATGAAAAGAAAAATAATTAAAATCACAGAAGACGACCTTAAACGAGTTGTAGATAGAGTTGTGAGTGAACAAACCGCTTCAGGTGCTATTGGATTTGGAACAGAAGGATTTGCATTAAGTGAAGATAGTGAAGGAGAGGAAACTTACCATTACGGTGAAGATGAAGGTGAAGACCATAAAGAAGAAGAGGGGTTAGAACACGAAGAAGAGATGGCTCCACATGATAGGATTCGTGAGATAGAAAAACATCTAGATGCACTTAAGGATGATATGGATTATGATGAAGACCATGAAGATAGAGACGAAGAAGGTACAACCTTTTCTGAAGCGTGGGGTGGTTTTAGCACCGACCCAATGAAATCGGCGGCAAGAAAAGTAGCAGCTGCTATGGAAGGATGGGGAACTGACGAGAAAGCACTTTGGGCGGCTCTTGAGACGGTAAAAGGAAAAGGGAAAGAGTTCAAAGCTGTTTATGACGAATATACATCAGATGATTTAATACAAGCACTTGACCATGATTTAAGTGATGCTGACCTACAAAAAGCATTAACTATATTGGGACTAGCGGAAGATGAACCAATTTATGAAATCGAAATCGACGAAGATGACCAACCTTATGGTGGAAACAAAGGAGATGAATCTAGAAGTAGAAGAGATTATACTGAAAGACAAAAATATGGTGGAAACAAAGGAGACGAATCTATGAGTCGTAGAGACTATGCAGAAATGTATGGTGGAAACAAAGGAGACGAGTCTAGAAGCCGTAGAGATTACTCTGAAAGACAAACGTATGGTGGAAATAAGGGTGATGAGTCTAGAAGTAGACGAGATTACGCTGAAAGACAAAAGTACGGAGGTAATAAAGGAGACGAATCTAGAAGTAGAAGAGATTACTCAGAAGACGCAACGGATTATAAGATAAAATACGGAGGTAATAAGGGTGATGAGTCTAGAAGTAGAAGAGACTACGAGGAAGCATCTAGAACAACAGGTTTTGGTTCTAAAAAAGGTAGAGGTTTAAGAAAAGCAATTACTAATAATAGAAACTTAACTTTCAACGAAGCAAAACAGTTAAACCAAAGAGTAAAGAAACAGGGAGCAATTCTTGAGTCTTTAAAATTAGAAAATCAGAACTATAAAAACAAGAACAAAGATTATAGAAAAGCTTTGACTATGTTTAGAGATAAAATTAATGAGGTTGCCGTATTTAACGCTAATTTAGCTTACTCAACAAAATTATTTACTGAACACACAACGTCAAAACAAGAAAAAATTAATGTTCTAAGACGTTTTGATAATGTTGAGACTTTAAACGAAAGTAAGAGTCTTTACAAACAGCTAAACAACGAATTGTCAGTTAAGACTAAATCAATAACTGAATCAGTTCAAAAAACCATTTCTAAATCTCCAAAGAAGGGGTCATCTACGAATTTGATTGAATCAAAAACGTATGTTAATCCACAAATTGCGAGAATGAAAGACATAATGGCTAAACTATAAAATAAACTCAATTTAAAAAAATAAAAAAAAATGGGAGCATTATTAGAATCAGGTATGGTCGGTAACATAGGGTTAAAACACCTTAAAGTTATTCGTGAAGATACCATAGGAAAATGGGATAAGCTTGGCTTTCTAGAAGGACTTAAAGGTCACACTAGAGAGAACATTGCCCAATTATATGAAAATCAAGCTACACACTTAATTAACGAAGCGACATCGTCAGATGCTTCAGGTTCTTTTGAAACTGTTGTATTTCCAATTGTGAGAAGAGTATTCTCTAAATTGTTAGCTAACGATATCGTGTCTGTACAAGCTATGAACTTACCAATCGGTAAATTGTTCTACTTTGTACCTAAAATTTCATCTAGAAGAACTGGTAACGTTGGAGACCCAACAATTGTTAATGGTGAAGGTCACTACAATCCACAAGGTGGTGGTTTTTCAAACGACCAAACTACTTTTGATAACGTAGACCTTTATGACCAATATTATGCAGACGGACAAGGTTTGTGGGATAGGTCAAAAGGGCCTTACTCTGCACAAACTGCTTTAGGTATCTATGTTGCATGGAGTACTAATAACAACGGAACTCTTGTAGACGCTGGTATCGGTGGTACTATAGGGATGACACATGCTGCTGGTATTTCTGGTAATACAGATTGTACTGGAACTGACGGTGTAAGAGGAGTAATACTTAAGTTAGTAGGATTCCAAAACGCAGGTGCTGGAAAACTTATTGGACCAAGTGGTAACGAAATGGATACTGAGGAGTTCTTAGGTTCACTTAGCTTTACGTCAACTGCAGACATCTACTGTTGTTCAGCGACAGGAGGAACTAAAGTTTCGACATTAGGCACTACTAAAGTACCTTTTAGAGTTGTAACTCAAAAATATGGTAAAGGTATTGTTGACTACGGAACACAAACACAAACTCAATTCCCTGGTGGAAAATATGAGAACTTATGTGACGCAACAGGAGCGATGTATGTAGAAGTTGATACTTCATGTCCAGCGTGTATTAGTTGTAATTCACCTGACGGATATATGGGTGCTTGGTTCGGTCAAGATACTGGTAGTGGTGCTTTCTACGGTAACTTTACAGGTACATGGAGAGTTTACCAAGATTTAGAATTTGCATCAGAACTTGCTGAAGTTTCTTTTGATTTGGATTCTGTAACTGTTTCTGTTACTGAAAGAAAATTAAGAGCTCAGTGGTCTCCAGAATTAGCACAAGATGTTAGTGCATTCCACAACATTGACGCGGAAGCTGAATTAACAGCTTTACTTTCTGAAGAGGTTGCTGCTGAAATCGACAGGGAAATCTTATTAGACCTTAGAAAAGGTGCTGCTTGGAGATTGAGATGGGACTATAACGGTTGGAAGAGATTCTCAGCTGGTCAAGCTCCTTACACTCAAAAAGACTGGAACCAAACATTAATCACAGCTATTAACCAATTATCAGCACAGATTCACAAATCTACGTTGAGAGGTGGGGCTAACTGGATTGTTTGTTCTTCTGAAGTTTCTGCAATCTTTGATGATTTAGAATACTTCCACGTGTCTAACGCTTCTCCAGACCAAGACCAATATAACATGGGTATCGAGAAAATCGGTACGTTAGGTGGTAGATATACAGTATATAGAGACCCTTACTTCCCAGCAAACGGATGTTTGATAGGACACAAAGGTACATCTTTACTTGATACTGGTTACGTTTACGCACCATATGTACCATTACAGTTAACACCAACAATGTATAACCCGTTCAACTTTGCACCAATCAAAGGTATCATGACTAGATACGCTAAGAAAATGGTGAACAATAGATTCTACGGATTTATCCAACTTGATGGAGTTAGAACTTTTGATATCAGAGAACTTAGATAATAAGTTAAGTATATTACTAAAAAGAAGAGGACGATTTTCGTCCTCTTTTTTTTTTAATCCATTAATCTTTCTCCAGTTTCTTTAATTTTAAATTGGGATAGGTTATTAGTTCCACTTCCTCCTCGTTTTTTCTTAACATGAAAAACAATACCATTATTATATAATTTATTGGGTGTGTCAAATACATCCCCCTCAAAGTGTAATAGACCTTTCTCGTCTAATAAAACATCATATTCTATTCCTAGATATTTTCTTACAAGATTAAGTGGAGCACCATGAGTTTTAATTACATCCAACAGTCGAGTATCTTCTTTTAATATAGATTTTTCTTCTTTAATTTCTTCTATTTTATATACTTCGGCACCATAAGCGTTCATAAAATTAATAAAATCTCCTTCTAAAGTATCATCATCATCTCTAAACCATTCACCAAAAACTCTTCTACTATCCAGTATACTATGTAACATTTTTTCAACACGCCTCATATTATCTACTTTATATACCGCTACAATTCTATATCTAATTGGTGATTTAGTTTTAGTTAAAGCCTGTTCTCTACTAATGGGGTTTATAGATAAACCTATCTTTTTATCACTGATTCCCACCTCTCTATTTAACACATCATAGTGTTCACCTAAATAAATGTATCCTTCTGTCATAATTTTTTAGTTTTTTGATTATTTACATATTCTTTGGTACAAAAGATACCACAATGACATACACCATCTTCTGGGATTTCTTTTTCTAACGCAGGTTTGCATGGACACACTTTGTTATCTGAGTTTCTTTTCTCTTCTTTAGTTTCACCTTGAACAATAAAACAGGGACAATATCTTAATCCGTGTTTTATCTTATTATTAGTTAGTCCCATGGCAACCGTCTCATTAATCTCCGGATTTGGGTTTGGCACTAGGTCCATCTTATCGTAAACCTTATCTACAAATTTATTTGTCTTTTCTAATTCTTTTTTAAACTGTTCGTCCATTTTCATATACATGTTTTATTACCGGGAATCTTAACGAATGACACCCATCTTGGTTTAAAGTTTCTTCAAAGTATTGAACAGTTATAGTTTTTCCAATTATTAGTTCGGGATTTTTAAAATATATTCTTCTTTGTTCCTGGTCAAATCCTGAACCTACACCTACATCACAACCTTTATGTTCTATTATCACATTACTTAACATTTCCTCTTCAACTTCTAACCCATCTACAATTACTCTATGAACTGCACTCTCAATTGATTTAACTATATATTCTTCATCAAAGAATTTTTTAACTTTTAAAAGGTCGTTACTTCTTTTTCCTTTATATTCACAATCTTTACGTAAGATTAAACCTTCCCAGTTATTTTTGGTTGCTACTTTTGCTAATTCTTGAAAGTGTTCTTCACCCCACACTTTCCACTGTTTTAATACGTCAATGCATTTTAACTCTTTTCCTAATCCATTATATATCATATTAAACTTACTTAATCTATCACTCAAGGTACGTTCACTTTCTTGGTTATCAAACTCCTCTAGCATTAGGTAATCAAATACTTTATACTTTGGGTTTTGGATTGTATGGTCTTTTCTTTTAATCTCTTTCATGATTCCTTGGAAGTCTTCTACACCATTATCATCAACAATACATACCTCACCATCAAATACCATATTACATAGGTTTAGACTCTCTATTTCCTTTCTAAGAGTATCTAAAGTGTCGAATGTCTTACCTTGTCTTGAGTAGAAATTACATTTGCCATTCTCGTCTACCATAGCTAGACATCTAACTCCGTCTAACTTTTGGGAGGCTAACCATTTTTGTTTGTCAAAATCAACTTTACCCTTTTGTTTATCATAAGAGTTAGCGAGTGCTACTTTAAATGTAGGCACACATTTTGGAATTGCTTTATTGATTAGGTCCGCTCCCGTTCGTGTCTTTAAATTCTTATCTAAAATACAGAATATTAAATCTTTTTGCCAATCTTCCATACCCTCAATATATCCTTTAGTGTATTGAATAGCGTCATGTCCTGTTATGGTTCTTTTACTTAACGCGTCTAACAAATAAAATAAATCATAGTATCCTTCTCTAGATTCTAATTTTTTATTTTTCTTTACTGTTGCACTAGTTAGATTAAATTGCTTGAATGGTGAATATGTATACTTTAAAACTTTATTAATAGTATAGTCGTCTTCATATTCTTTAATAATAGCAATCTTATCATTAGTTGAGTTGGTGGACTTTAGTCTATCCACAAATTCTTGTATTTTTTTTAAATCTTTACTCTCGTTCATCGGAATCTTTTTTTGTTGTTAATAATTCTATTGTGTACGTTTCATCATACACAATCCCTACTACTTTTTCGTTAGTAAGTTTTTCTACTTTTTCTATAGTTTCTTTTAAATCGCTTCTAAAAGGATAAACCTTAGCTGGTTGTCCTTCAAAGTCATCTCTCCAAAATATTATTTTTTCTCCTGGTTCTCCCATGATTTATTTTTTTAGTTTAGTTAGTACTGCACATTTTTCATATTCCTCTGTTGAGATAAAATAATCAATCATTGTGTCTATATCTTCATTGTCTGGTTCATCATCAGGAAACACAAAAAATATTGTTCCACCACCGGGCCCATCTGATTCAGACAGTATTTCTTCATAGGTTGATTTACCAGTAATTAAGTTAAATGTGTTTATTATTCCTTTATTAATAATATTCTCTATCATATTCTTTTATTTTTCCCAACTTATATTGTTAACTTTAATACCGTCATACCTATTATCTGATGTAATCCCCATTAACTTTAAGTAATTTTTTATATCCTCTCTAACTTTACTTCTTATTTCGTCTCTCACTTTTTTATGTGCTTGGTATCCCCATTTTCCGTTGTAATTGTCATCATAGTAACTTCCACACCCATTTGCATCCCATCCACCACGTCTTTTATATTTACCTACAACATTTTCAAGGTCAACCAAACGGTTAGTTGTTGAGTCGTAACGATTTGAAGCGGTCTCTACTTTTCCTGAAACTTTAATATTTACGTTTATTTTAGACCACCCAGGGTTTAAAGGGGACCTAGATTCATAATAATCTTCACCATCAACAGACACCCAAGTTATTCTATACTTGATTTTAAGTCCTCCTCTCCAGGAACACTGATTTACGGTATCTAGTTTAAATCTTTTTTTTCTAATTATTCTTTTAAGTTGTATAGGTAATTTTTTCATAGTACAAATATACGAAAATATATTGATACCACAAACTTAATTGGACTTTTTTTTGCATAAAAAAGAGGCGTTAACTTCTCTATATTTCTATTAATATTATAATGCTAAAGCGAATACCGTTACCATAAGTAAGATATATAGAAAGGGAGTAATGTCTATTCTATTTTGTTCCATATCCTATAAATAATAAAATAAGGAATAAAGAATTTAATTTAATATTAAATCTATGTTAAATAATTGTTATCTTATTGTCGAAAATCAGCCGGAGGATTCCCAAAGTAATTAGCTTGGTTTACTACTTGGAATTTTAGAGTTTCATAATAAGTATTTTTCTCTAAATTAGAGACGGCCTGTATATCTACATAGTACTCATTAGGAATCATATCTCCAGTATCAACGATAAAATAATTTTGATTATGAACCCTATTTATTTTAGTCCAATCTTGGGTTTCTACTTCTGTCGTGCCTTGCTTAACATAAACTCTATATTGTAATGAATCTAAAGCTACAGGAGTATTGGTGGTATATTGTTTTCGTGCAGATACGAGAACTTTTCTTATATCCCCATTAACAATTTTTTCGTCCATTTTAATACCAGATATTGAATAACCATAATGTTTTGGAAGACCAGCATTAGTGCCTATGTCAAAATAATCAGAATTAGATTTTAACGTTACTTTATTGGTTATATCTGATTGACAATTACCATCAATAGAAATATTGGACCATCTGTCGGTAAATAAACACGGTGCAACATATTCGTCACAAGCTACCGTAAAACATGCACAATAAACACCTTTGGTCACTTGAGAAGCGGTAACATTGGATAAAAGAGTACCCGAATTATCATATAATTGGGCGGTAGGTAGATTATCTAAGTTTACAGGAGTTCCTCCTTTGTTTGCGTACAAATATAAACAATTACTTTTTCCTTCATAGAAAAAGTCCCTATCATCTGATATATAATCATCATATGTGGTTTCAAGATAAGGTTCAAAAAACGTTTGAGTATATTTAGTGAAAAAGCCTACTGAATAACTTTGAGTTAAAGCGGTTAATCCCTCCAACTGTTCTACAAAAGCCACACCATAACCACTCATATTTCGACTACCATTTAGTACTCCATTTATTTCTGTAGACATATTGAAAGCTATATTTTCATTACCATTATCAAAAGTCTGTGTAGCAATAATTTCAGGAATACAATTAGAATAATTATATATTCCTAGACAAGGCCACGCACTAGTAGTTGTAGCAGAATACCAATCACTAGGTACAGTTGAGTAAGATTTGTCATCTAAACCCTTAAAATCACTACTCATATCACTATAGTCATATCCAACACCTTCACTCCATGTAGTTCCAGTAGGTATTTTAAATAAAATTAAATCAAAGGAACTTGCCCTTCTTTTGTTTTTTGCTGTAACAGTATTTAGTAATTCCTCATCGAAAAAAGAAGTATTTACCATTCTTAATTTATGAGTAGCGTGAGAATTACTACAACCATGGTTGTCAATAATAATAGTCTTATTGTTTATTTTAGTTTGTAAATCGGTAATATCTAAATCAAAAATAAATCTACTAAAGTCATTATTTATTCTTATACTGGTATATCCTGTAAGGTATACGCCTTCAGGATTTATACAATTATCAGTAGCTATGCCAGTAGATTTACAATCTCTTCGAGACGAACCACCACCATAATAAATTTCAGTTACGGGATTTTTAGCGGTATTAGTCTCATCGTAAGCTAACAATGTATTATTCTTCTTAAAGTATGATTTATGTACTGACATTATTTCTTTTTAGTAATAAATATCTAGTTGATTCTGATATTTTTATTTAATACAGTTTTATCGAATTCTTTTATCATTGTTTCTAAAGATTCCCATGATTCTTTTCCCCCATGTTGTGTTTTATCAACAGTGGGTGTCCCTGGTTCTTTATGTTCATGGTACTTTAAAAAGTCTACTATTCTCTCCAACGCTTTTTTTAATTGGTCACCTCTAACAAGAGGTTCCGTTTCTTTATCGATTAACTTAATCAATGTTTTTTGGTCTATACCTAAATTTTCTCTCGCGGAAGGAATGTTGGTATTATCCACCAAGGGGATTGTTTTATCTCTATTGGGTATTCTTGTGTCATGAGAATATAATACTATCTTATCAGTAAGCATTGTTATTACTCCTTGAGTTTTTGTTTCTGTATTTTCTTTATCAAATTTTTGATTGGTCTGTTCAGTAGGGACATTTTTCTGATTACGAGACCAAGAAAGTCCATAGTACTGTCCTCCATTTACCCCTATAAGTCTAATGTTTTCTTTAACTTTTGTAGCGTTAATAGCACTTTGACTGTTAGGAACTAAAGTATCATTAGAATTTAATTGGGTTCTTAGTGTCATACTTGGCCTAAAATAAAAAGGATGTAGTGCAAGTATTTCCTCACTTCGAGGGGCGGCAGATGAGATATCAATATATTCTCCATTTTTAATAAATGTGCCATTATCTACAAAGCCTTCAAATCCCCCATCACCAATAGGGTCAGTTAATTTTTTTCCATTTCTATTATCTACTTCTTCTAAAAAATTATTTACAAGGGTAGTGACCCCTGAAAAACTTTGATTAAAGAAACTTAATCTTGCTCTTTCTACTTTCTTAGCAACTGTTAAGACAGGGGTAGTAAGTCCAATATTCTTAGTTGTTATTTTTTCTTTATCTGGGAGAGACTCGACTTTATATAGAGTTACACTTCCATTAAACAAATTATCTGAAGGTACCAAATCAAGGATATCATATTCTACTAAATAATTAATAGGTGACTCTTGTATTTTAGTTTCTTTTTTCTCCTCTGTAACTAGAGTTAGTCCCTTTTCAAAATTATCTACCTGAATTAAACTTTGTCTTACATTATAGATAGGAAATTCGGGTTTTTGGGTATTATAAGTAAATTTACCCGCTCTCATAACTAATTGTCTTGTGCCTAAAACTACATCTACATTATTTCTACCATTAATAGCAACGGAACCAGGATACGCAAAACTTCCTTCAGAAACGGAAGAATCAGTAATAGCTCTTCCCGCTTGTACCCTAATTCCCTTAGAGGTATGGAGTCTACCATCAGGATAAGCCTCAAAATCAAGCTTATGTGGTTGAGATATTGAAGGACCTATGTATTCTCTATTCTGTTGTGCATTATCGGAACTATAAACAAATATTTTAACATTTTCATTAGCTTGTGGAATTACATTAATATAATAAGGTAATAAAGGAGCAGATATGTGAGGGTCGTCTGGACTCCAAAATACATCCTCCGTTCGTGGATACGTATCTTTATTATCCTGACTAATTTTTTGACACACCCCAATATCGTAATCTTGTGGTTTATTGCCGGAATAATTATCATCAGTAACAGCTCTAATTCTTCCCGCTAACAAAGGGTCGTCATTATTAAGACACACCCCAAATAGTATCATTTTTATATTTGGTGCCATCCTACGTTACTCTTTTTTTAAGTTCTTCATTTAATTTATTAAAGTCTCTTTCTATTGCATCTATTTGATGGGTTAAGTCAATTACCGTTTTTTTTGTTAACTCAAAACGTTCTTTTAAGAAGACCATCGTTTGAGTTAAGTCTTTATTGGGAACTGTATTATAATTCTCTATAATATTTTTTACTTTTTCTATATTCATAATTATACTATTAATCCGGTCCCTGTACCACTTTCGGTAACACCAGGACCAGATGAACTTTTTACTGTTTGTGGGTAGGTAACTATTTTTACTACACTATTTTCACTTCTTTCTTTCTCTACCCCTTTTATACTATTATATAACATTACTACAGACGCATTAGGTGAGCCATCAGCGTGGTCTGCTGTGTTAAAACCTGCTTCTTGTAAGTTTTCTAACACATTTTGAAATGCACGTGTATCACTAAATCCTGGTCTGCTAGCTGTTGCAAATAATAGTGGTTTAGGTATATTTACACCTCCAGGTGGGGGTGGTAATCGTAACAACTGCAATAAACTATTTAATATTGATTTACAATTAGATAAATCCTCCACCAACTGTAACGCTAACATTAATAAATTAAGTAGATTTTGTATAATAGCAAATTGTTTTAAGTATTTTTCTTTAATTATCTCTTGCATAATTTGAGCGATAAGTTGTAGAATAATTCTTTTTATTTCCTCATAAAGAATTTCCATCATTAATTTAAATAATCTTCTTACAATTTTTTTAATTAATCTAAAGAACTTTTTTACTAAATCCATTACATCACTATTGTCAAAGCTATTACCTTGAGATTTAAGAGCTATTGCAACTGGTAATAAAACTTTAGGGGTCAAGATAAGATTTATAAGTATTTTTGGAATTTCTTTAAGTATATTAGTGTCAAAGTCCACTTTTATGTTAGGCAATAAGAATGAAAGCTCATCGTCTCCCATACTTTCTATAGCTTTGTCGATAGATTGATTTATATTCATATCAATAATGCCATTATTATTTTCGGACAATATATTATTAATATCTTCATTTAGTTGGTCTATATTGATGCCCGTCTCTATATTATCACAACTAGCAAATCTAATTAACCCTTTAACTTTAAGACTAGTTTCGTCTTCTAAATTTAATAAGTCTTGTGGACCAAACTTAAAAAAATCTTCATCCTCACCCTCATAGGTGTCTGTCAAATGAGCAGTAGCAGACGTACTAATTTCTCCACCACTAGACCCATCTTCATCATCACCACACATACCTAATATCCTTTTTATAATTTCGGCAAACTTCCCATCTAACTCTATCTCTTTATCATTTCTTGCAATTTGAACGCTTAAACTCCCCATTAACACCTCAAAAATCATGGCTAAAAAATTATGTCTTTCAAAAAGTTTAATTGAGTCATAATAGTCTCTTAAAAATTCAGTTACTTTTCTGTCATTCTCAACTCCCCCACACTGGAAATCACTAATATTATTATCATTAAAAGTATTATCAACGCCTACGGGTCTTACAAGATAAGAATCAAGGCCATCAAATTCTATGGTGAATAATCTATTTCCACTAAAACCAAAATAGTCTTGTTGGAGGGTTGAGTTCTCCAGTCTAGAATATAATTCTTTGTTGGTGGAATAAGGAAAAGCTCCGGATATAACATCACCTTTTTCATACGTTGCTTTCCCAACATTAGACAGGGGACTATTTTTTAATAGACCAAACGGGTCTATACTTTTCACAGGTATCTTTAATATATTAGTGTCTGGAGTAGCTACCCCACCTCCAGACGTACAATTACCATTGTTAGTTCCATCAGCAGAGGGTATTACAAAATTTAAATCACAATTTAAAAATTGTACTAATTCTTCAAATACAATTTCTTTAACTTCAGGTTCATACTTTCCTAATTTTTTAACTACATTTTTTCTTATACGAGTTATACTTTCATTTCCACCACCTACTTTAATTAAATCTAAAAAGTATTCGATTAAATTATTACTTTTTTCATTTATAGAATCTATTGACCCCATTACATTTTTAAGAGCATTTTCTTTAGCTAAAGATTGTTTTGCTTTTATTACATTACTTAAATTTTGTAATTTAGATAACCCTTTCTTTTTCGCGTCTTTAGTATCTTGTATAAGATTATTTAGTGGCATTAGATTTTATAAGGTTTGTCGTTTTTTTTATCAGCTTGCCCAATCATTGTATTTAAAGCTTCTCTATCATCATCACTTAGAGTAAGGCTACTTGTTTCTCCCGCAAGTTGTTTTTGTAATAAATTAGTTTGGATTTTGGCTAATTGGATTTTCTTCTCTATCGCAGAATCTATTACTTTCTGTTGTTCTTTTATCACAGGGCCCAACAATTGTAAATCGTCAGGACCATGCATAAAACTTAACATTTTATTTTGGATTCTTATGGCGGTATTTCGTTGTTCTACACATTCATTATATATTTCTTGCATTAAAGCAAGAGTACTTTCTTTTTTAAATGTGATTTGTTTCTTTTTTGGTCTTGGCATAGTAAATTATTTTTATACCTATAAATATTTGAAACTAAAATTTACTTAATCTTTAAATTGATTTGTCAGACCTTTATAAATAACTTTATATTTTTTAAGTGAATTTCTAATTTCTTTAGTTGTTAGGTTAGTCATTTCTCTTAAGGAAAGCAAAATTAAATTTTTATTAAACTTATTACCTTCTCCATGTAAAAATATTTCATCATAGTTAGTGAATACCTCAATTAATGCAACCCCAATCTTTGTTTCATTTTCATTTAAGTTTGTAATTGACATAAATTCTTCTATTTCATCTATTAATGTATTCATAAATTTATAGATGTCTACCTCTTCAGTATCAATATAGTAGATTTGGTCTTCTCGTTCTTGTATAGATGTTGACATGTCTTCGTATGAGACTGTACGATTAGTGTGTTTTTGGTCTTTAATTATTTGACCCATTAGATAATTTTTACAAATTGTACCAAAATACGAATAAGCTTTTTTTCCTTTTTCGGGTTTAAATTTTTCAGCTTTTGTTATTAAGAAAGAAAGGGTGTCCGCGTGGATATCTCTGAACTCTAAACCTTTTCGGTATAATTTATATCTTCTTATTATACTATCAATCATTTTATTGATTGGAGCATATAAGTGTTTTCTATAGACATCATTTCTTTCATCCATGGTGGTAGCACTCAAGAAATTACATACTGCATGTTCTTGCTCCCGACCAAAGTAAAATGTTGTCTTAGTGGCCACTACCCTACACTTGGCTCATACTTTATACCTCTGTCGGTTGTGAAAAAATATTCTTTTTTTGCAGTATCAATCCAAAATTTAGCTTCATCTGGAACAATAACCTGAGTTTCATCATTTCTATAATTCCAGAAAAGAGAATCTTCTCTCATATTGACATGTTTATAACCTACTTTAGGGATAGTCATAATTTTTTTATCATTATATGTTGCTCTTAATAAAAATTCATAAACAAATGTTAATTTCATAGAAGGTTTAAAACCACCTATATCTTCGAAAGCAGATACTTTACAGGCCATTCCACTAGTTTGGAAATTTTGGTATTTTAGTAAACAACCGTTATCTAGATAACCCATTTTATCACTAAAATTCATAGCCCATACAGCTTCGTTTGTGAAGTTAAGGAATTCACCATTCTCATTCACATCAACTACAATAGATAAAAATGTCTCAACATCATCATATTTGGCCGAGTATTTTTTGAAATTGTCTACCCAGATATTGGAAAACTCATCATCTATTTCTAGGATGGTAAACCAGTCGGTGTCAATATTATCCACACCAAGATTAATTTGTGATGTAAATTGACTATCACCATCATTTTCTACAAGAGTTACCTCTAAATCCTCAAAATCATATTCATCTAAGAATGTTTTAACTTGTGGGGTATGTACTATACAAACATTATCTGGTAGTGTTTTCTGTGTTTTAATACTCGTTAAAGCCTTACCAAAATATTCTTCTAATTTTGGCGTCATTTCATTAATTGGTATAATTGTACTAATCGTATTCATTTTATTTTTCTTCTTTTTCTGTAAATTTATTCAAAGCGTTTTTTAAATCAGTTATTTTTTCTGTGTGTAGAGAGTCAAAGTATTCTATTAACATATCGCTTTGTGTTTTTGTGTCATACTTTTCTACTGCAGTATTCATCTTTTCGTATAATGTTTCTGGCAAACCATCCTCTAACCAAGTTTTAACAAAAGCGTTAATAACATCTACTAAAGAATTGAACTCATAAGTCCAAAATCCATTATCCTCTTCTATCCATTCAGGTTTAAGATTAGGTATCTTTCCTATTACTGGAAGACCTGATTTCATACACTCTAATGGAAAAGTACCAAATCCAGAAATATCATCTACCCATACAGCACCACACGCATCTTTCATGTTATTAGAAAAATCGTCAACTGACATTCCTCTCATATCTCTAAATGTTATCCATCTAAATTGTGGGTATTTAGTGTAGAAAGATTTAACAAGTTTCATAGTATCTCTAGGGTCTCTAGTATGAATTAACATAATAGGTGGTTGTAAAGATTCTTCATCTTTTGAGAATTTATCAGATATAGCGTTAGGTATAATTGAAATTTCCGCTCCTGGGAACATAGTTCTAATATAGTCTCCAGAAATTTTTGAGGTTGTTAAAACTCGAGTAAACCCATAGTTAACCCAACTTGCTCCTGGTTGTAACATCTCAAATATGTAATCATAAGATTGACAAAGAACTATCTTTGTACAAAACATATTACCTGTTTGTTCCATTACATGAGCGTACATTTCAGGAACAATTAGAAAATCTGCAGGCCCTACCTGTAGTTGATTACCCTCAATAGACGCGTGTGGTAATTTAGCATATTCTTCACCTAGCCAGTCACTCAATCCCATACTGTTGTCGTCACCTTCAAACTTATAGTTATCTTTTTCATGTAAAATGAAAGCGTTATATCCTGCATCCTTAAGAATTTTAACATATTCATAGATTACACTTACACTTGCTTTAGGAACACCTTGTGTGTCCTGTGTTAAAAAGTAAATTTTACTTTTTTTGTTTTTTACTAAGTCTAGAGAATCCTCTAGATTTTTAATTTTTTCTTGGTCGTTCATTTTTAATTTATTTCTTTTAAAATATTATTCTCAATAAGAGTATTAAATGCTAATTTAAAGTCGAATCCGGTCTTTTCTAAAGCTAAGTAACTAATACTACTATCCATTTCTTCACTATGACTTAACACAACATCTAACATTAGTCTAAGTATTTCATATTTAGGAGCATTAATTTCAAATTTATTATCTGCACTTTTTAATGTTACTAAGTTTAAAAAACCGTCTATATCTACAATCATTTTTGCTCCGTAACAATCCAATTGTAATTCCTTTAAACTATTATTAAATACTTTTTTATTTATTTTCATCTATAATTTTCGATAGTTCTTTTATGGATTTTATAGTAAAATCACTTTCTATATCTTTATTATACTTATTTTTAAATTTTATTGAAGTCTTATCGGTAGGTTTTTTAATTAACACATCATCTTCACAACTAACAAAAATATCTGTTTTATCCCAAATAGTATAAGATTTATTTATAGGATAGAATTCGACATTGTCTATTAAACATCCGTGTTTAGCTAGAAAAACTAGTGTAGCGGGTTTAGACTTCTCCACCTCTTCGGATACTAAGACAATTTTATATTCATCTCTATATTTTTTATAAAAATTATTTAATTCCATAAACGATATTCCTTCCTCCACCTCACCAGCATACCCAAAAAGTTGTAATGGACAATCTATATACATAAATTTAATTAATTCTTCCTCATCTTTAAAATCGAGATGTTTAACCAAGTCTAAATCAGGGAACTCACCCTCAAATTCCGATTCGTTATATTTGTTATTAAGACTTATTAATTTACTTAATACATCTCTTAATACCCCAGTAACACTAATAGAAATTCTTTTCATAGTTTAATATCCGTTTAATAATTGTAATAATTCTTCTATAGACTCATGTCTATGGCTATCAGTTAATACACATTTAAAGACATAATTAGAATTTTGTATTTTAGACATGTCATGTATGGCGGAATAGTTCTTATCCTTCAAATCAATTTGATAGGAATCTCCACAAAATATCATCTTAGAATCTTTACCTAATCTTCCAATAGCCATGGCTAATTGTCCCTTTGTTAAATTTTGAAATTCGTCTACAATCACAATTGCATTATCAAAAGTCCTTCCTCTAAAATGTGCTAATGACACCAACTCAATCTGCTCTGAGTTTTCCATCTTTTCTAATACGTTAGGTTTATTATAAACCTTTCTCATATTACTTCTAATTGGTACTAACCACGGTTCCATTTTTTCTCTTTCAGAACCTGGTAAAAATCCATTGTCTTCGGTGGAAATAGTAGGTCTTGTAATTATAATACTATTAAATTGTTTTTTAAAAAATTGGTCTAATGCAACTTGTACAGCAAGTAACGTTTTCCCGCTTCCCGCTCTCCCAACAATAAAGTTATAGGGACACTTTAATATTTCTGTTTTAGCTGCCTTTTGTTCTGGTGATAATGAGATTGAAAATCTAACACTACCTTTAGGTGGTGTTTTATCTAAATTAGTTCTTGCCATCATAATATAAAATTTTTCATTTCCTTGATTTGTTGTTCTAGTTCGGGCACATTTACCGATAGAGGATAGTTTGTAGATAAGGTTCTGTCACATTTAACATCAGTTTCTTTAGGGGTTACCGTTATACCTAATTCATAATGGTTACTCAAAGATTCAACCAACTCTTTTTTGGTGAACGAGGTGGGTGAAAATACGTGTCTGCACCCCAACCAGTATAGATTATTAGTTATAATTTCACTACAAATTTTAGCAAACTGTAAACAAGTAACTCCATTCCAATAATGATTAGTGTATCCAAATACATCATTTCCTTTTTCTGATTTAACCCACTCTACTAGAGAACGAGATGTGGTAATTTCTTCACCTATTATTGATGTTCTTATTAATGTGCAGTTTAATGGTTCTCCTAGAGATTTAGTTCTACCATAAACATCTGTTACATCATGTTCATCATCCTCAACATAATTTCCTTTTTTACCACTAAAAACACAGTCAGTTGTTGGGTGTATCATATTTATACCATATTGTTCACAACTGTCAGCTAATCTGTGTGGAAATAAAGAATTTACTATTAAAGCATTTTTAATACCTAATTCGTCCACTCTAGGCTTTATAGTTCCCATACAATTTATTATCACATCTCCTTCGGATACACCACTAAAGAATTGTGAAAAATGTACTCCACACATATCTGCAGCATCTATACCTGACCTACCAACATTAATAACATTGTAGTAATTAGAGAGATATTTTGATACATATCTGCCTAACATTCCTGAAGAACCTAAAACAAATATTCTCAACTTACCTATACTCTTCATCCCATATATTCCATTTAGCATAATCAAATCTTATATCATCACCTACACTTTCTTCTAGAGTAGAAGTCGAAAAGAAAATAATTTTTGTATTTTCTTCTAAACTTTTAAACCCATTAGCGTAGTTAGGAGGTATCCATAGAATTTTTGGCGATTTAGAACTTAACACAAATTTCTGAATTTCTTCAGTTTCTAAATTCACTGCCCCTATCAAGGCACTTCCTTGACAAACATAAACATATTTACCCTCTTTAACATGACCATGCCATGCTCGGATAAATCCACGCTTGTGGTTTTCTACTTGATAAAATCTTTTAACCCCATCAAAGGTAAAGTCATTTACAAAAGAAACCGAACCTCTATCGTCTACGGCGAGACCACCATTTAATAGTTTTGTTGTTGTTTCCATTTAAAAAGTTTTAGTTTTTCTTAATTCGGTCAAATAACCACCATTATGGTACACTAAGTCTTCCGGGTCTTTAATTCTTGACTCTTCAAACATTCTGACCATTCTTTCCACTTCATGCTCAACCGTGATTTGTGGTTGGTAATTGAAGGTATTTAGTGACTTAACGTTATCAACTCTATAGTTTCTAGCGTCCTGAAATGATATTTCAGTATAATTTATTTCTGTACCAGGTATAAGTTTAGCAACTCTTTCACCTAATTCTTTTATTACTACATTTTCTTTGGATAGAACATATATTCCGTCATATTCTTTTTCACAAGCTTCAGTAATGTATTCCGCTATATCTATGACAGCAATTATAGGTCGCCATTGTTCACCACCATTTATTGTTATTTTTCCATATTTTAATGCTCTCATTGTAAGAACATTAACAACTAAATCCATTCTTAATCTACTATAGGTGTCACCCAAACCAAATACGGTACCTAACCTAAAAATTGTGCCTCCTCTTTTTAAAACATATTTCTCTGACTTAAGTTTAGTACTTGCATAAGACGATAATGGATTAGTCTCACTACTTTCATCTAAAATTCCATCTTGAGCACCATATACTGAACATGTTGACATGAATACAATATGTTTGTCAATCGGAATACTTTTACAAGCATTTTTAATAGCTTCATAGTTTATTTCCTCTGTTAATTCTCGGTCTACACTACAAGCTGGGTCACCAACTAAAGCGGCCATTAGAACAACAACATCAAAGTCTTCAGACACTGTAGCTAATTTTAATGTATCACGTATATCACCATTTATAAATTTAATATCTTTTAAGTATCTATTTTCATATAATAGATTATCATATACGGTCACATCATGACCATTTCTAATTAATGTGTCCGTAGTTAATCCTCCGATATAACCTGAACCACCTACAACTAATATTTTTTTACTCATCACCATATTTTTTTACTTCCGGGTTAAAACCTGCATTTATATCCCCATCTTTATATCTTTTAAACATTGAGATTACCTTTTCATCAATGCATTTTTTTAACCTTGCTCTTTCTCTAACTAATTTTACATCTTCTACTGATGCCCATGATTTAAATTCATCGTCATTAGGTCTTAACATAACCTCATCTTTTAATTTATATAATTTAAAGTTTACTATTGAGAGTCGGTCTACTAATTCACCCATTGATAATAACTCCTCAAAAGAATTATCGAGAGTATAACTTCCGTCATAGGATTTTATAGTATTTAAAATACAATTTTCTATATTATTACTTATTTCCATTTTTTAAAATTTACCAGAGTTTCCAAAAATTATCAAGAGTTTCAATAACTCTATCTATGTGTTCTTCATTATTAACTTGGGAAACACCTAACATTAAGAAATTATGCATTATATTGTCCGCATTTTTATGGTCCCCAATACTTTCCCAGTATTTTTTATTCTTAACATAAGCTGGGTGTTTCATTAAATTACCACCAAACAGAAGTCTAGTCTCTACCTTATTTCTTGTTAGAAAATCCTGAAGATTTTTTCTTTTAAATTTTAGATTCTCAGGCAATAGAATAGGGAAAGCAAAAGGTGAAACTTCATCATCTATCTTCCAAGTTCTAATTCCATAATCTAGCGTTTGAAAGTAATCATATAACTTATTATAATTTTTTCTTCTAGCTTCGTCAAATTCAGGAATTCTGTCTAGTTGTTTAGTTAAAATAGCCGCTTGTAAATCTAACGGTTTTAAATTATAACCTAACCATTCATATTGGTAGTTAACGATATAATCATCTGGCACCTCACAATCCTTAGTTAATTTTGTTTTTGGACAAAATAGTTCAGGCCTTGATGCTCTCATACAACATTGAGGGTTTGCACAATACCTACCCCAATTACGCATGCCTCTCATAGTCATAAAAAAGTCATGGTCATTAGTTACTAATCCTCCACCTTCACCCATAGTTATGTGATGTGCTACATAGAAACTAAAAGAAGAAGCTTTACCGTACGATTGTATTGGGAGACCTTCATATTTTGTTCCATACGCGTCACAACAATCAAAAAATACATGACAATCATATTTTCTGGCTATATCTAAAATTTCTCTAATTTTACTTTTAAATCCCAATGTATGAGCAACAAAGACACCTTTAATTTTTTTATCTTTTTTAAGTGCATACTCTAATTTTTCAGGAGATAAATTTAAATCATCCAAATCAATATCAACAAAAACAGGAATTAATCTATTTGTTATTATTGGGTTTACAGTAGTTGGAAAACCACAGGATAAAGTTAAAATTTTATCACCGTCTTCAAAATATAATTCTTTAGCTGCGGACATTAATAAAAGATTAGCAGAGCTTCCAGCATTAGTTAATAAACCATGATTTCTGTCGGAAATTTCTGCTAACTTTCTTTCCGCTTCATTTGTAAATTTACCACCGGACCACCAATCGTTAAATATTGCTTCTAACATATATTCATATTCGTCCTCTCCAATCACAGGACCAGCATATCTAATTTTTTCAACTTGGTTTTTATTTTTTTCTGTCACCCATTGTCTAAATAACGACTTTATCGAGTGTTCTAAATCTTGTTTGTTCATCTATTCAAAAAATTTATCTAATTTATTAATTAATTTATATTCTTTATTAATAAGGGTTTCACATAATTCTGCTGCTTTCCTTCTTTCTTTAGTGGGATAATTAGAACTTTTAACTATGTCGTTATTCTTCATCCACAGTAACCATGTTGTAGTAAGGTCTTCTATTAAACTACTAAATTTCATTATCCTCTCTATACTCAACTCCGTAATCATCATCCATCATAGGAGCATTAATCATTTCTATTATTATCCACACACTACTTACTACTACATAAAGAATTATCCAATACCATATACTATTCATTATCTTCTTTATTTTTTAAATCATAAGTCTTTATTTTTTTTAATACTGTATTTGATTCTTTTCCTGTTACAACATTATTAACCTTATCATCAAGATAGTTAGCAATTATTCCTCTATTCTCATTTAAAATAATCATTTTATTATTAAGTGAAACATATTCTTCATCTTCTACACCATCGTGAAGCTTTTCACGAATTGAGAATATTTTTATATTTTCAATTACTAATTTATCTATTAAATCTCCAATACTTAACATTTATTTATAAAAGTTTTTAGGTCCTCCTTCCAATCGGTTAATTCTATTTTAGACTCTATTTTTTGAGTGGACATTAAAAATTTCCCATAGTTTTTAAAATCTCTTTTCATTTTTTTAATGTGTGTAATTTGGGATTTATGCCCTAATAATTGTTTTATATGTAACCCATATTCATAATGAGAAGTATACCCAGAATTACTAAGATTGTAAATGCCTTTCAAATCATTATTTTTTAACTCATATCTTATAACTTTTAAAACTTGTTGTACACTAGTGGGGTTAAATTTTACATCATCTAAGGTAATATCATTATTATCTATTACAAAATCAGTTAACTTACCTTGTTTAGAATTTGGGTTACCAAATAATTTTCCTACTCTAAAATTTATCCCATTAGGATTTAATTTCTCACCCAATAAATTTTGCATACAGTACTGATAATCAATTGTAGTTTTACTATTTTCATCACATAAACCGAAATCATCGTACACATAATATGATGAAAAATTTATTACTTTGGAGTTAGGATAAAATTTTATTATATCACTAACTATAGTTCCATTAGAATATAATGTTTCTTTTACATTTTTTTCACAATACTCTAGATTTGGTTTCCCTATACAATTTATTATATAATCATAAGAAATACCTGTATTATATATTTTTCTATCATTTAATAAAGGAATGGGGGTTAGTACATCTACTTGAAAGGTGTGGTGTAAATTCTCATAAAGATATTCTCCTAAATACCCTTGATGTCCTAGAATTAAGATTTTCATAGGTATTTTTTGGTATATAAAGGATGTGGGTCAATTTCTTTTTTAGTTCGGCTACACTGCCCGATATGGTTTGGTGGATGTACACCCTCCGACCAACCATTCCATGCAGAGTTCCATTTACTTTTAAAGTAGTTTTCATTGAATTTGTCATTCATTGGTAGTCGGTCTGGCAAGTCTACTTTTTGTCTTTCTTTAATATCCATATCTTTATGACTTTCATCCGTACTTTCCATAGAAGAGTTATGACTATACACATTAGGTGGGTATAACACACGTATTTTGACTCCGTGCTCAGACCCCCTTATCATAAAATCAGTATCAAAATGAGGGCCAATATTAAAGTGTTCATCAAACCAACCCATTCGTGGTATGGCTTTTTTATCTAAAGCAAAAACCGAATGATTTTCTAACATTACATATTCCATACCATCAGCAATTGCTGAAGCTAATTCACTAAACCATTGGTCTTTTAAGAACTCGATATCAGAACTAGCAAATATAACATACCGTGTGGAGGATAACATAATACCTAAATTCCACGCTTCAGCTAAACTACTTCTATAAGAAGCTTCACATACTCTAATTTTTCTTCCTTCTAAGGAATTTAAAAGGGTTCTTAGGGATTTAATTGTGTCTTCTGATGAATCGGCATCCACCAAGCAAAAGTTAACCCATTTAGGACATGTTTGATGTGCACTTAGTATTGAGCGTTCTAAGAGGTCATACCTATTCCTAAAGGACCATATAAGTGTACAATCGTTAACCATTTTATTCTTTTTTTAATAACTTACTCATACCTAACCAAATCAAAATAATTGGCCAGTATACTCTAATAATTTCCATTAAAGACACATTTAAAACTTTTAAATTATTAAGTAACAATAGTACCCCTACAATAATTAAAACTATTCCTATTCCTTTTTTCATAAACTTTATTTTTTTATCATATAATTTATAACTTCTTTAACTGATTCTACAAGTCCTACCTCCGCCTCAAAACCTAAAACTTCTTTAGCTTTGTTGGTGTTAGGGACTCTTTTTTGTACATCATATTTGTAACCAGTTTCACAGGTATAGTTAAATTCAGTATTGGGTTTTAATATTTTCCAGATTACTCTTGATAATTCTAAAACTGTAGTAGCTTCAGATGTTGAAATGTTGAAGTCATTATTTATAGCCTTATCGGATTCCATAGCCATTCTAATCCCTCGGGCTAAATCTTTTCCATTGGTATAGCATCTGACCTGGTCTCCACAACCTAAAATATGTAATGGTTCTTGTCCTTTTAAAATCTTATTAATTAAATCTGGTAAAACATGGGACATCATTAATTTTATATTACCACTAGTCACCTCATGTTCTGTAATTGAGTCTTCCTCCCCCACACCAACACAATTAAATGGACGTATTATGGTATAAGGTAATCCATATTGTTCATGAGCACCTTTTGCGAAATATTCTACCGCTAATTTTTGAAATCCGTAGGTAGATGATGGAGGAGGACATTTTGTTACTTCTTCCTCTGGAGTAGGGTACACAGTTGTTTCCTCAAATACCATAGAACTAGATAAAACTATAATCCTATCCAACCAACCATTTTTATGTCCTTTAATTGCTGCGTCAAATGTTTGTGCTAAAATTCTTTCGTTAGTCGCTAATAAGTCATAAGCAAATTTATGAAAATATGAAATACCACCAATCATTGCTGCACCCGCAATAATTTGGTTTGGTTTTTCTAAATCTACTATTCTATGAAATTCATTATCTAATACATCTATTTCATATAATTTAAAATTCTCATGTTTATCATGTGGTCGTTTTACATAACCATATTTAGAGTAGTTGTCTATTCCCACTACTGTATGTCCTTGTTTTAATAATTCATTACAAATGTAACTACCGATAAAACCTTGACTTCCTGTTAATAAAATTTTCATAATTCTTAAAGTCTCATGCCGTCAAAAACGGTCTTTTTAAATTTATCATTTTCACTTTCCATTGTTTCGAAAAGTTTTAAATCTAAGCCTAATTCTTTAACAAAAGAATCTAAAGCTTTAGTGTCTTTAGGGAGACACATGCCCGCATATCCTCTAAAGTTATCATTTACATCGAGGTATAAATCTTTAGTAGTACCTCTTTTTATAAAATTTTCTTTTATTTTTGTGTAATCTGCATCTACCGCTTTACAAATTTCATACATTTCATTTGCAAACACTACTTTTAGTGCATTTATTACGTTAGAATAATATTTTAATAATTCTGCTTCTGTTGGTTTGAGGTGGGCATAATTTTTAGGGTAGTTACCGTGACAACGTTTTATTACTTCATATACTGTTTGGGACTCAGTACCAATAGCAAGTAAATCATGATTTTCAGTAAAGTCCGCAATAGAACATCTTTCTCTTAGAAATTCAGGGACAAAACAAATATCCATCCCAGTTTCTTTTATCAGTGTTTCAGTTGTAGTAGGTTTAACCGTAGATTTAATAGCGATTATTCCTGCATACCCTAAATTATGTAAGTCACGTATTACTTCTTTTACTATAGAAGTATCACATCCACCATCTTCAGTAGATGGGGTCGGGACACAGACGTACACTACTGTGCACTCTAATAAATCCTCGATACTAGTCTTTAATATAATATCATGGCAAATTACTGTATGCCCTAATTTTTCAAAACCATATTTACATGCTCCTCCTATGATTCCTATTCCAATAATTCCTATTTTCATTTTTTTATTTTTTTATTTTATTTTATTTAAATACTACTTTAACAAACTCTGATTCTCCCCATACACCTGCACCTAACATAATTTGTCCGGCTGCCATTTCAGGAATACCATGTGTTGCCAATAGTTCACGGTAAACTTCCATAACACGCTCCTCAGTTACTTGAGTATCAGGGGATATGTGAACATCACCAGCTATGGGTGTATTATATTCTGGTACTAAACTAACCTCTCCATATTTGCTTAAAAACTCTAACCACCATTCTGTTGGTTTAACATTATGATGGTTAGTTTTATGCTTTTCTCTTGTTCTATTATATAAAGATAGAGGGGCTTCTGGATTTATATCCATAGTGGAATCCACACCCCCAGTATGTATAGAACATATATGTTCTTTTGAGATGTGTGACACATTATCATAGAAAGTTTTTATATCCTTTTCATGAATATGTTCGGTAATTTCAAAAGCAGTAGATATATCAAAATATTTCTCCAAATCCAATACTTTAAAATCAAAGTTAGTTATGTCACAAACAGCGTATTGACTCATTGGTATATCTAATGCAGATGGATTTACTAATCCATAGTTACAACCATCTATGCCATAACTTTCATAGCCTGCTTCGGTAAGCATTTTAACTAGATACCCTCTACTAGTACCAATATCAATATGTTTTTTACCTCTATAATCTTTATTTAATAAATCTATAGTATTTTTTACTTTACCTGGATTAGACATCGAATGCATCCCATTAAAATTATTGACGGCATATTCATTTAAAGCATCTTCAGTTGTAATGGTATTAATCAGATGCCCAAAAAAATATTTAAAGGGGTCCACCTTCCCATTAAATTTTAAATCAAACTTATTTTCTAAAATTTCTTTCATTTCTAATAATAATGATTTCCACCTAGAGGGCTATTTCCTTGGTCTGGGTCTAAGTTAGTTAATAATCTACAATGACTATTTACCCTAGTACCATCTTCTAAAAGGATAGGCAAAGCATTTTTCTTTGCGACAGAAGCTTTAAAATATTTTTTATCATGCTCACTCATTAAATAGGCCATCGTTAACCCTTGTTCAATCTGGATATTTTTTCCTTTAGTTTTATTATGACAATCTTTAAATAATTCTGTTTTTACAAATAGACCAGGGAACTCAAAGAACCAAGGATTTTTAAATTCTTCCATTCTACGGAAAACCCTGTATTCCTCATTTACTAGAATTGTGTTTTCTTCCATATGTTTTAAATCACCTATATTACCGGAAGCTGCATCATACTGAGTTCCTCCGAGAGTCATTGATAACATACCACACTCTCTTCCATTTATTCTATTTCTAAAAACATTTTTCACATCTTCATATTTAGGCATTTTTGCCATTACATCATCTTCGTTATAAAACATTAATTCGGTATCTATAAGTTTGAACGCTCGGTCCATACTTAATATTCTACTTTTGTGGGAATCAATTAAAACCTCCCAACCACTATCTTTAAAGTGTTTAATTAAATCTTCTTGAACTTTGTGGTCATTAATTTCGTCTATAGACACTATTTTTTTCTTAAAGGGAAATCCTTGAGAATCTAAATAGTCTATAGTATTTCTTAACCATATAAGTCTTTGTGGCGGGGATATCCCCATAATGTAAGCTGTAATTTCCATTTATATACTAGTAAAATTTTCTAATTCTTCATAACTTTCTACAATATTCATTGTAGGAAAAGCAATGATGTATTTATAACCATTTCCTTTTAATTTATCTATAATCATTTTAGAAAAATTCCATGCAAAAATGATAATGTAGGTTGGTTTTTCTTCATCACCATCTAAATGACTTTTATCTACTATAGGGACATGTGTTCCTGCAATAAATCTACCTGCACGTTCGGGAGACTCATCAACAATGTATTCTACAACATCTGGTGTAATTTCAGCTAAATTACAAATCATATTAGCTCTACCTGAAGCACCATACCCACAAATTTTATGTCCTTGGGATTTTAAATCTATTAATGTATTTTTAATTGTAGAAATATGATTTCTAACTTTATCACCAAAATCTTCTAGCCAACCAATAGAAGTAAGTCCCCAATTATCTTCATCCTCTAACCTATTACTTACATGTAAAGGATACTCTATCTTAGCATTTTCTATAATAACCCTGATACTCCCTGCATGTATTGGGATTTCTTCAAAGTCTATTATAGTCATATCAAATTGATTAAATAAATTATTTAAAGCATTTAATGAGTAATAATATAAATGTTCATGATAGATATTATCATATTGTAATTGTTCTATTAAATTTTTAATGTAGTGAACCTCAACCATAAATTTACCATTTGGTTTTAACGACTTCTTTACTCCTTTTACAATAGATTTAATATCGTCAATATGAGCAAAACAATTATTAGAAACAGCCAAGTCAAATGTAGACTCTAAACTATATTTTTCTACAGCTTCCTCATTAAAATAATCATTAATCACATTACATCCTTTATCTTTTGCTACTTTGGAAATATTGATTGCCGGTTCTATACCTAAACAGTCTATACCTAAATCTTGTAATGGTTTTAGAAGCACCCCATCATTGGAACCAATTTCTAGTACTCTGTTTGGATTAAATCTTACTTTAATCATTTCTGCTACATTTTTAAAGTGTCCACTTAGGCCGATAGAAGACATATATCTATAGTCCTTAAATAGAGCGTCTGCCTCTATAACACTATCAGTTTGTAATAAACTACATTCGTTACAAAATTGTACATTAAGATTAAATTTTCTATCGTTTAATAGTTCTGTTTGGGAAGGAAAGTCTCCTGCTAAAGGAACCATCCCATATTCCATTATTGATTTTAATTCTGTATTATCACATACAGCACATTTTTTTCTAACTTTATAAATTTTCATTTAAAATATTTTTTACCGCTTTTTTATTATTAAAATAATTTTTTATGTTTTCCGCTTTTAAATTACTCTTACCCCAACTTAAATAAGTTTTGGGAGAATAAACCTCTTTAAACTTAAGTTTATCTAAAATATTTACGTCTTCTCTTAGTTGGATAATTTGATTATTAGGGAAATCTTCATTCCATTTGGTTCTATAGTATTCCGAGTTTCTTATATTAGCAGGTCCCCAACTAGTGCCTGTATCTAAGTACTGTGTTTCTTTACTAACATATAACGCTAAATCATTCATAAAAAGTTTATTCATCCAATCAGTATCCTCGAATCCATTTACCACATATCCCTCATCAAAAAAACCTACTCTAGTGGTTAATTCTTTACTAAAACCAAAGATACCTAACAAATAAGTTGCTACACAAGAGTAACCCTCTTTCAATTTATTTTCAATCCTTAATACATCATTAGTTGTTACTCTAATTTTATCACATCCTATAATAACATATTCAGTATCAACTAGAGTAAGGGCTTGATTCCACATTTTAACTAACCCACTTTTTTCTTTATTATACACTACTTTAACTCTAGGAGAATTTATATAGGTGTCATCAGGATTATCACTATTATCATCTATTATTATAATAGGATAAGAACAACTATCTAAAAAAGTTTGGATGGCCTCATTTGCCATTTTAACTCTATTTCTACAAGGAAAAGTTATTGTAAAATCCATTATTGTATGTCTATACTTTCTCCTCTTACAAAATGGTAAGTTATACAATCTCTTACTAAGTAGTTTTCGTAACCTGCTGTTTGCATTCTATCGTGAATAATAACATCTCCAGTCACCCAATTTTCTAAATGTGGTAAGGGTCCATGGTCAACCCAATCCTGCTTAGTCATTAACCAAGAACAACCATCAGTTCTATCTATATTTCCTAAACTAGTTTGTAATTTTGTAGGACGATTCCAATACTTTAAACACTCTTCTATAGTTAAGGAGTTTTGTGAAACACCCAAATTTATTTTACTACAAAAGTCCTCGAAACCTGAGTAATTAAACTCTTCGAATGTCGCTCCTAAATCTAAAGCAAAATGTCTACTTATAGCCCCAATTTGCCTTAATCTAGTTGCGTTTTCTATAGTATTAGCTTGTAATATTACTTTAGTTTTTCCTAATTTTCTAAATTTTTCAGCTTCTTCGTATAAAGACACAAAACTATTTCTAGAGAATACTTGGTCTGACCCACCTCTAAAAACATATCCATCATCAGACACTTCATAACCCAAATTCCAACAAGCATATAAATTCTCTATAAATACATCGGTTGGTTCATCATAAATTTCTGTCCTTATGTTATTTTTTTCACAATATTGTAAAATAGAGTCCGTTATATGTTTAGGAATTTTTTCATTTCTATAAACAATAACAATTATTTCTTTCTCACACTCTAATTTATCAAATCCCGCATAAGATTTTATATTATTAATGTGCCCCATTAATAAATTTAAATCTTTTCCTATTATAGTATAATATGTAAATTTCATTAGTTAATTATTTTATTAATTGTGTTTATTATGAGATTAATCTCATCATCCGTAAGGCTTGGATTATTAGGTACGTAAAGACCGAACTCATCTATTACATCACAGTTTTTTAATTCTTTAATACCGAACTTCTCAGTGTAAAATGGTTGTTTACCCATAGTTCCACACACTAAAGGTCTAACCTCAATATCATTAGCTATTAAGGCTTCTATAATTTCAGTTCTTTTAGGGTGTATTATCGGATAACAAAAACTAGAAGTAAAGGTATTGTCCAGAGGGGCCGGTTTCCAGAAATCATTATTTATTCCTTTTTGGAATTTTTGAAAATTCTCTTCTCTTTTTTCACAAATATAATCAAGTTTTTCTAGTTGCCCTAAACCTATATAAGCTTGTAGGTCTGTAGCTCTTAGATTGAATCCTGGATGATAAAAAGTATATAGTGAATTAAAGTCGGTAATATTATTTTCTTTTCTAATTTGTTCTTGTTTTTCTTTATCCCAGTCCCTGTCCCAACCATGACTTCTAATACTTAAAAGTATGTCGTAGATTTCTTTATCATTTGTACACACCATCCCTCCCTCAATAGTTGAAATGTGGTGACCAAAATACATAGAATAAGAAGACATTAAACCAAAATTACCAATCTTAACACCATCAAATTCACTACCTAAAGACTCACAATTATCTTCCAGTAGTAGAACATCATATTTATTACAAAGCTTCTTAATTCTACCTAAATCAGGTGTAAAACCTAATATAGATACACATAAGAATACCGATGGAGACTCCTCTTTAAAAATACTCTCTAACTCATCCAAATTAACAGCTAAGTTATCTAACGACACATCACATAGTATGGGTTCAAAATCTAATTGTAGTGCAGGTGCCAGGTCAGTAGCCCAACATAATCCTGGTATTACGATTCTATTATTTTTTAATCTACCAGAACGGATTAATGCGTACAACATAAGTAAGTTAGCAGATGACCCAGAATTACAATATACAGAATATTTTGTTCCTAACCATTTAGACCATTTAGCTTCAAATTCCTTAGTTAAAGGTCCTTTGGTTAATCTAGGATAAGTTTTTAACCATTTTATTAAAGAATCAATATCTTTATTATCTATTGTATCGTTAGTTAAATAAATCATTTTTTTAGTTTATTTATAAAATTTATCAAGTCTCTCGCATACCCCTCCCATGTCATATTATTTACTTGAGCTCTTCTATTTAATAGTGGTTTTTGTATTTCATCAAAAATAGAGGATAGTTTATTTACATCATTAGCTGGGAAGATATAATCAGGTTCTAGTTCATATCCAGCAAATCCTACGTCAGCGGATATAACTGGTGTTCCGGTACTCAAAGCTTCTTGGAACGAGATGGGTCCCGCCGTCCATAATCCAGGAATTAAAAGATAGTCGATATCTTGATAAAATTCTGGATATACTGAATAATCAGCATCTGTGGTTAACTCCAACTCAATACTTTTTCTTTCCGCGATAGGAGTAAGAGCTTGCCATCCATCACCTAAGAATCTTAATTTAAAATTTTTAAAATCATAAGAAGATAACATAGACTCCATAAACTGTTGTCCATAACCAGGGTAACCTCCTCTGGATACTACACCTATTTTTATTTTTCTTAGTGGAAACATTTCTCTAGTTTCTCCAGGTGTTATTGTTTCTATTTTATCTCCTGGCCACCCAAGAGATTTTAACATATGAGTATACCTTTCATTCATGCTTACAATACCATTTAAATTATTAAATGAATTAGTAGACGCTAATAAATTATGTAACCACTGTTTGCTATTCCTATCAGCGTGAGTAAAATACGCAACATCTAATTTTGTTTTTTGTCCATGATAACAATTTTGTAAATCAGCATAATAATTGGCATCAGCATCTGGGTCAGCTTTGTCAGATATAGTCATAGTATAACCATCTATATTATCATTACATGCTTTAGCTGTTCTTTCAGAAATTTTCTGAAGAATCCAACCACTAGTAACTGTTACAATATTTATTCTCACTTTAAAAGATTTATGTCATTATCTACCATTATAGAAACTAATTCCTTAAAACTTGTTTTAGGTTTCCAGTCCAGTTCCAATTCAGCTTTTGCATAATCTCCTTTCAAATAATCAACCTCTGCTGGTCTCATAAATCTTGGGTCTTGTTTAACATAAGGTGTCCAATCATCGATACCAATATGTTTAAAAGCCGCGGTTAAAAAATCTCGTATAGAATAGGATTTACCTGTCGCTATAACATAATCTTCTGGTGTTTCTCGTTGCATCATTAACCACATAGCTTCTACATAATCAGGAGCATATCCCCAGTCACGTAATGAATCTAAATTTCCTAGAGTTATGTGGTCTGCTAGCCCTAATTTTATTCTTGCAACACCATCTGATATTTTTCGTGTTACAAATTCATGTCCTCTTCTTTCTGACTCATGATTAAAAAGTATTCCACTACAATTAAACATATCATAGGATTCTCTATAATTTTTTGTTATCCAATGACCATATAATTTTGCAACACCATATGGACTTCTAGGGTAAAACGGAGTTTCTTCATTAGCTGGATTTTCCGACATACGACCAAACATTTCAGAACTACTTGCTTGGTAGAATTTTACAGGTTTACCGTACATTCTAATTGCCTCCAACATTCTTAATACCCCTAATCCTGTAACTTCACTTGTTTGTTCAGGGGTATTCCAACTTTCCGCAACAAATGATTGTGCCGCCAAATTATATATCTCGTCAGGTTGAGATTCGTTTAAGCATCTTAATAATGAGTTTTGGTCCGAAAGGTCACCCATTAAAAAATTAACTTTATCTAATAAATGAGATATGTTTCTAGTGTTTTTAGTTGAAGCTCTACGCTCCACACCAAAAACTTCATAACCTTTTTCTAATAAGAAGTCTGCTAAATGACTTCCGTCCATTCCACTAATTCCTGTTACTAAAGCTCTTTTTTTAGTCATTTTTTTGTTTTTTTTCTTCATAAATTTCTATTATTTTCTTTTTTTCTCTAGGGTCTACAATATCTGTCTTATCAAACCAAGAAGGAAGTATGCCATCCTCTAAAGGTGCAACATCTAAAGTTTTTTCATCCAACAATCTATCTAAATCCCATCCTTTTTGTCCAAACCCTTTATAAACATCGTATTTTTCCATTATTTGACTATCTGTCGCAAATCCTCTATGTATCACATTAAAACCAGAATTTGCAACTCTTCTGAATGTTAATGGGTATTGTGGTTTATGTAAACCAGCACTTTGGTCAAATAAAAGTCTTCCATTGTTTCTCCATAATGGACACCAGTGACCATGTAAGCCATGATATCCTTCATCTAGACGAAAATGAATGTCACTTCTCCATAAATTAAAATGACCAAACATAAACGCTTCTATTCCTTGTTGCATTCCCGCATCACATAACCCCCTCAAATTTCTACCATTGTCTTCTAATAGTCTGCCATCTAACAATAAGTCTCCGTCTAACCATAGAATCCAATCTACATCAGGATGCTCCATTAATAATTTATTCATTAATTCTTGTTTACAAATTAACTCCTCTTTAAATCTATTAGTTGGAGATTCTATAACGACAGTATTGTCAAATTTTTTATAATATTCTTTACTCCCATCATCGGAGTTTTGGTCAAATATATATCTATAATCACATGATTCAGTACATTTAAACCAATTATCTAAATTACCTTTTGATAATTCATTTCTTAATTGTGTAAAAGCTATTATTTTCATTTTATTTTTTATTTAATTATAATAAACTAAATCATCTTTTAAATGTTTAGTTAGTAATTTTCCAATGTGTTTCTTTTAATGTAACTTCATTGAAAAGTTTTTTGTTTTTATCTAGTAATTCTTGAGTATTAGTTACTCCATCCCAGTTGAATTCACTATAGTGGTGTTGATGAACAACAAATGGGTCATCTATAATATTAATTCTTAAACCCTTTCTTTTAATTCTTAATAATATTTCATTATCATCAAAAGCAATTCCTTTAGCATATCTTTCATCAAACCCTCCCATTTCTTGAATATGGCTAGTGGGGATAACTGAACAAAAGTGGTAGGCGACGGGTCTAAATCTTGTATGGTTATACCAACCATCACAACCGTCACACTCTACCGGTCCTTGTTTAATCGGAGTCAAACACAAGTTAATTTTTTCTAACCATTTGTATGAATCAAAATTTATAGTTCCGAATCTTTCTGTTACATCTTCAGTTAGTGAGTAACACCCAAAAGAAAAATAATCGTCATCTTTAATGTTTTCTATCGCTGTACTAACTAGGTCGCCAACGTGTAAACATTCTGGATTCTGTAACATGGTTAATTTACCTGTAGCCGCTCTAATTCCAATATTAAAAGGTACTGAAGGATTGTAATACCACTTATCTTCGGGATTAAGTCTGATGACTTTAAAATCAAAATTAAAAGTACCAATCAAATCCTCTACTCTCTCTTCTTCTCTTGAACCGTCATCAACAACTATAAGTTCGATATCCTTAGCATACTTAGAATTATTTATTGTTTTTAAAGTTCTAATAAATAATTCCTTTCTGTTATAGTATGCTGTTACTATGGATAATTTTTTCATTAAAGTGAATTTTTTAATATTTCTATTACTTTAGTAGAGGTCATTCCGTTACCTAACCAACAACTATCCATTTCTTCTTTTGAAAATTTTAACCATTTTAAAGAATCGTACCAGTCCTCATTATAGTCTTCTTCCATATTAATCATCATAGAACAATTACATTCTATAGATTCGGGTCTTTCTGTATATTCTCTTGGTACTAAAACAGGAGTACCTATGAGAGCAGGTTCTTCTTGAGCTGTTCCAGAATCAGATATAATGAATTTAGAATTATAAACTGCTTTCATATAATTTTTATAGGACATCAAAGGAATCACTTCTATATTACCTAAATCTATATTGTATTCTTTTATTTTACTACTAGTTCTACCAAATTCTAACATTTTAACAGGTAATTTATAAACAGCACTTATCCATTGAGTGAACTCTATTATATTTTTTAATCTGTGTTGGTAATTAAAGTTTTCCGGACGATGGATGTCTAAAATTATTTGATTATTAGATGGTTGTTGAGAAAATTCTTTATTATTTTTAATTAGTTTTTTTGCTACCTCTACAATTGTATTACCTACTATATGGACGCCTTCTATTATATTCTCTTTTTCTAATTTTTCTTTATAGTTTTCATGATACACAAACAATAAATCACTACAAGTATCACACACCATTCTATTTATTTCCTCTAACATTCTCTTATCACCTGACCTCATACCTGCTTCTATATGACCAATCTTATATCCTTCTTTTTTAAGAGCTACCGCAGATACTACTGAGTTAGAGTCACCTAAAAATAATACGATGGACGGGTCAATTTTATTCTCTCTAAATAATTCAATAAGACTAACCGAAAGGTCGGCGGTTTGGTGAAAATGCTCTTTCCCAGGACCACCAATAGATAAATTATAGTCTGGTTTTCTTATTTTTAATTCATCAAAAAATACACCAGATAATAAATCATCATAATGTTGTCCGGTATGTATTAAAATATGATTAAATTCTGTGTCTAATTTCTTAAAAATCTCAGACATTCTAATAAAGTCGGGCCTAATCCCTGTTACAGTTACTATTGTTTTCATAATTTTAATTTAAATTTATCTTCTACTTTTACGATATCATAAAATTTATCGGGTGCTCCCCCCATTAATGCTTGTTTGCCATACTCCCAATTATTAAAGTAATTCACAATTTTATCTATGCTTTGGAAGTTAGGACTAGCGGATGAATTAGTTAATTTAATTTTTATATTTTTTCTTACGTAGCTAAGGTGGTGCATTTCTATTTCTTCTCTAGTGAATATTTTACAATTACCTGGATTCATTCTTCGTGTTGGGTCTACTAATACAGGAAATGGATGACCAGCCACAAAAGTTTTTCCTGGTCCTATTTTATATATTAAAGACACATAATAATCTTCCATGGGCTCTAATCTATATTGAGAGTCTTTATAGTAAGTAATTAATTGACAGGCTGCAGAATCATAATCTCCATCCTCTATAGTTTTACACATGAATAGAAATTGTTTTTTATCATAATATTCATCCGTATCCATAGACATATGATGTGTACATTTAGCTCCTTCAGATAAAAAGACACCTATGTTTCGTTTCATTATTTCATTAAAGTGGCCCCCTTGTGTTGGTTTTGGTTTGTATTCGAATAGTTCGTCCACTAATCCTTTTTCTTTTAAAGACTCAAGAAATGGAACTAGGCTTGGGTCACAGTCATTACCAAAATTAGATTTCTGCTGATATACGACGGAGATAAAGTCTACATGTTCTCTAATACATTCTATCGACCCTTCTAATAACTCTTCACCATCAAATACATTATATGATATTCCTAATTTCATTATTGTGTTATTTTTATATAATTTATGATTTTTTTATTATTATCATTAATAAATTTCATTAAGGTATTAAAATCTTCAGGTTTAATGGCACCTTCTGATTTTCTAGTTCTACTCTCAAAATGATATGCCGCTGCGTTACCCGCAAACATATTTTTTTTACCTCTCATAATACATTCCATATTTAACTCAACATCCTCAAGACAGTCCATATAAGACTCATTAAACATTCCTATGTCCTTGAATAAGGTTTTCTTAATTAATAAGAAAGCCCCTGTATTACCCAAGGTATCGATAAGATTATTTGTAGGGTAGTTATATGAAGACCTAAACCCATTATGTGATAAGCCTATTTGCATTTGACCACTTTTTTGTGGTTGTCCAAATAACATTATGCCTGCATGTTGAACCGTGTTATCGTCAAAGTATAAACGTGCACCCACCGTCCCACAAGATTTTTTATTTTTTAGATATAGACTTACCATTTCAGTAATAGCATCATTAATTAATTCTATATCATTATTACAAAATAATAATAATTCAGTATCTTCATCACAATAATCTCTTACAACATCATTATTAGTGGTAGCAAAATGATAAAACTCAAACTCTATAAGGTTGATGTCATGTTTTTTACAATACTCTTTTATTTGAATCAGAATTTCTTTTTCACTACCTGTATCCGCAACTGTTATTTTATAGTTAGGGTATGTAGATATAGATTTAATAGAATCTATACACCCCTTTAATAATTTAAAATTATTTTTATTTGGTATTATTATTTCTACTTTAGGCGTTTCTTTAAAAGACTTTTTAACCTTATTAAATTTTATATCTGGTTTTATATGAGTCGGAAGGATAGGTTTGTTAGTATTAGAATCCATAGAGAATTTTTCTACAAACTTTTTTCTATTTTCTTCCCACTCATCATTGGTCATTCCGATTGATTTGTGTGTAATTTTAACATCAAAAATTACACCTAATTTTACACCTAATAGGTGATTAGAAAAGGAGAAATCTACATCATAGAAGTGAAAACCTTCTATTTTTTCATCAAAATTACTTAAAATTCTTTTTCGGTGACAAGAAAAAAATACACCATCTAAACAGCATACTTGTAAAATTTGTTTAGGAAAAACAGTACTATAAGAATTAACCCAAGTTTTTCCATTGTGCGTATGACTTACTCTACCTACCATTTTAGAAGTATCTTGCCACCATCTACCAGTTGCTTCTAGATGAGTAGTACCAGCAACACCAAGAATACCATAATCTGATTTATTATATCTTTCTACTAATTTTTTACCCCACCCATTATTATTAAATGCTATATCATCATGAGCAAGAACAATTATATCATTTTTTGCTTGTTTTAAAGCCTTATTATATATTTTAGTTAACGACACTCCGTCGGGATTCTCAAAAGGCAGAATTTCTACATTTTTAACACCACATGTTTTTTTAACGTGTTCTATATATGAATTTTTAATTCTACGTGTACTAAATGCTACTGTTAGACTCATATTTCTTTTTATAAAATTTAATTGTTTTTATTAATTCATCTTTAAAAGATGTTTTAGGTTTCCATCTTAATTTATTTTTTAGTTTATCTGGGTTAATAGCGTATCTTAAGTCATGCCCGGGCCTATCTTCTACAAATGAAATTAGCCTAGTCGAATCAATAGATTCGTCACCCACCAAAGAATCATAATTTCTACATATCAACTGTATTAATTCCATATTAGACAGTTCATTGTGTGTACCTATGTTATATTTTTCACCAGATTTTCCATTATGAAATATTAAATCTAAAGCATCTACATGGTCTGAAACTGATAACCAGTCTCTTACATTCACACCTTCCCCATAAACAGGTATAGGTCTTTTATTGACCAAACAACGAATTATTGTTGGTATGAATTTTTCATTATTTTGGTGTGTACCAAAATTATTAGAACAATTTGTGATAACACAATTTAAATTAAATGTCTTATGGTAAGAAAGAGTAAGTAGGTCTGCAGACGCTTTAGAGGCAGCGTAAGGGGAATTAGGGTTATAACACGTAAATTCATAAAAATGAGACTTTTCGTCTAACGCTAAACTACCATAAACCTCATCCGTAGAAACATTTAATAATCTACAATTATATTTAAGTGAAAGACTCAATAGATTAGTAGTTCCTAATATATTAGTTGTTATAAAAATATCGGGATTCTCTATAGAATTATCAACATGGGTTTCCGCAGCTAAATGAAAAACACCATCAAAAGAATGCAACTCAAATAACTTGTCTAATATTCTCATCTCATTAATGTCATATTTATGAAAAGTTATCCGGTCCATAACATCTTGTAGATTACTTAAATCACCCGCGTAAGTTAAATTATCTAACACATGAATATTATAATGTGGATATTTCTCCACTAAAAATTTTACTAGGTGACTACCTATAAAACCAGCACCACCAGTTATTAATATTGTTCTTGTTTGCATCATCTGTTATTTTATACCCGTACTACCAAACGCCCCATCTTCTCTATCAGAAGGGCCTAAAGTATCTACCTTGGACATTAAAGACCAATCTTTATGTAGTATAGGACAAACAACACCCTGAGCTACTCTATCTCCATCATTAATAGTAAAAGGTTCATCACCTAAATTTATTAAAATAATTTTTACTTCACCTCTATAGTTACTATCTACAGTTCCTGGAGTATTCAATACCGTAACTCCTTTTTTTATAGCTAAACCACTTTTAGGTCGGACCTGAAGTTCATATCCTAAAGGAATTTCAAAATACAGTCCTGTTGGTACTAATTTTCTTTTACCAGGATGAATAACCATAATATCGTTTGGCATTGATGCTCTAAAATCAAATCCACTGTCACCTTTATAAATGTATGTAGGGTCTTCATTATTACTTTTATTTATAAATTTGATGTCTACTTTATCGTGGTCGTCCTTAAACGCATCTGAAACATCCATATTATTCAAGTCTGCAATACTTACACCTAAAGTATCTTCCATTCTTTTTTGCATTTCTTGTGGTGTAGGCATCTCTTCTTTATTTAAAGACTTTAAAGTTGCAGCTACTGTACGCAACTCTTTTAGTTTTTTTACTATTTCTTTCATTATTTATTTATTTATTTTTTTTACAAAATTTATTAAAGACTTAACGTCTTCTTCACAATACTTTTTAATCTTTTCTAAATCTCTTTTATCATAATAAAAAGAGTGCAGGTTTGCTCCATTTACTTCATTATCCTTAGGGTTTGGAATTCCTAAAGATGCACACACTAATTCTAAAGAAGATAACCCTCTATATGAATTAAAATTCCATACTTCTTTGGTGTCAAGAACCCTAGACTCCCAAGGTTTTATTTTATAGTTAGGTATAATGCTCGGAACAGCAATATTATTTATTACCATTCTTTTTCCAATATATGGTAGGTCAAAGTTTTTTATATTATGCCCACAAATAAGAAATCCTAAATTATCTACTCTATTTAAAAGACTACTACACTTAGTTAATATTTCTTTTTCATTCCCAGTAAAACTATCTAATTTAGTCTCTCCACTGTCCAATACAAAACCAACAGAGACACAAACTATTTTTCCAAATTCTGCTAGAAGACCAGCACGTTTACTAAACACATCATTACTTGATAATTCAGAATCTTCAGGGTATTGTCTTTTAAAATACTCATAACCACTATCTTCCCAGACTTTATATAGTTGTTTGTCTTCACTATATAAATCATCTAGGTCTTGGTAAGCCCCTACCGTTTCTATATCTAGAAATAATAATTTGTTTATATTATCAATCATTGTTTATAATAATTTGGTGTTAGTTCTGGGTGTAAAATATCTTCATAAGGTGCTTTAACCACCGATATGATTTCTGAATCTCTAGTGTCTTCAGATAGATAATGTGCAAGTCTTTTATTTGCTTCAAAAACAGATTCAGACTCTACAACATATTTAAATTTTTTAACTTTTGGGACACCGTTATTGTCGATGACTCCAGTTTCAAATGCTACGATTGCTTGATAGTACATATTTTTATCCTTTAAAATTTTCTGATTTATGTGTTCCATCACACATTGGTTGGGATTTACTTTTCCCACATCTACATAATGCATAATTTTCACTTACTACTACTTTTTCACCACCTTTTGTTACTGTAGTGTTTCCTTTGACCAAGATTGGTCCATTTTCCATAATGTTAATTTCTACTGCCATTTTTTAATTTTTTAATCTAGTAAGACCATATAGGCCTCGTTATTATTTTCTCTGAACCACTTTAAACCTTTTCTTAGGTCCTCATCTTTTGACATCAATCCCATTTCTAAAACTATTTGTGCACCCATAATAAAATCGTACATTGATAGTTCTTCAGCGGTTAATTCATACTCTTTTCCGGAAAACCTATTTGTTACGGTGTCTCCTTTTTCATATAGTTCACCATCGAACCATTCTGGTAATTTACTCATATTATGCTTTTTTTATTAATTCCCGATAAATTTCTGCTCTTCTTTCTGTTACCCGGTCTATGTGGTATTTTTGTACATCTTCATATAATCTTTCACCAAGATGCTCAATTAAAGAAGGATTTTCTATTAATCTTTTAATATGTTTAAACCATAATTTATGGTTCTTAGATTCTGGAACTAATAAAGAATTTCCTTTTGTATTAAACGTCCCTCCTCTTTCATACGCATTAACACAATCTATTTGATAGGGTCCGAAGTCTTGTGCAATTAAAGCTTTTTTATGAAACCCAGCTTCTATCACTTTTAATTGTGATTTTACTTTATTAAACATATGGTGTTTCAGAGGAGCCAAACTAATATCAAACTTATTGTAATTGGTCGCATAGGTGGTAATTGGTTTGGTCCATACTCTTCTATAAGGGGTATCAGTTAAAGAATACTCTTCCCCGAATTTAAATTTTAGGTATACTTCTTTTTGTTTTTTATCTAACCACTTATGGTTATCAGTAAATAATTGTTCGTATTTCCACCAAACTGATTCTTTAGGTGTAATGTCTCTAGTTTTTTGTTGTCCTGTCTTTTCATCAATTACAGTAACATTTCCTCTAGTGTCAAACCCACATAAAACAAACTGGGCTTTATCTTTGTAAGGAGTTAGTTTTTGTGACACACCACTTAAAATTTCTAAATCTGCCATATGAGATGACCCACCTAACCACCCAATCCTAATTCTATCATTAGGTTCTGGATTATGTTTAAATTGTTTTTCTGTGGGGTCAATTGCATTTTCTAATACAAACACACTTTTACAATAAGCTTTTATTTCTTGTGCAAATATTGGTGTGGTAGTGATTACATGCTGAGCTCTTTTTAAATTTTCCACTATTAGTTTATCCATATTTTTCCCTTTAACTAACATATAAGCAGGATGTTCACGATTAGGTAACCAGTAATCGTCTACATCCATTACCGCTGGAACACCTAACTTATTTATCTTTTCAGATAATTTCTGTGCTAACATATAATCAGGGTGTAAACTTCTATGGTAGTGTATTAAGTCGTATTGTTTTACCCAGGCATCATTATCAAGTTTGGGTTCATAATCTACATCAACCCAAAATTCTTCAGGGTATAATTTTTGTAAACATAGATGTGGGTCAACGGACCGGAATTTAGAAACACCTGTTCTATCACTAGGTATTACCAATATTTTGTATTTAGCCATAAGATTAATTTTTCTGTTATGGAAAAAGTACAAAGAATAAAGAGATTTGTCAATTAAAAAAGGAGAGACAATCCCTCCTTTTTTCAACGGTTATGTTATATTTTTATTTCTTTTTAACTGTTTTTACACTTTTAATATTGCCTATAAAAATTTTGTTACCTACCCTTAATTGTAAGTTTTCTTTAATATTGGTTTTTTCTATTAGTAAATCATTTTCTGAAACAACTTCTTTGACACATTCTTTTATTACTTCTTTAAGAGAATTATAATCTAGATTAGATGAAAAATTTTCATTAATAGCGGGAATAGGAGAAGATTTGGCTTTTTTACTTATCGTTTTTCTTTTACTGTTTGGTGGTGGTGGAGGTGGCGTTACATTATTATTAGATGTAGACCTCATTTGGTCCACACTAAATTCATTAGACTTCATTTTTTCACTAACTTTAGTTATAAAATCATCATTTAACAATGCTCCATTAGCAGACGCAGGGTCTTGTATTGGATTTTCAATCATTAATTTCTTTATTTCAGGTGGAAGATTAGAACTTTTAATTCTTTCTTCATTTAGTCCTGAGTGTGGTTTCATATTCAATGGTTTTGGTATGGGAGCGGTTGGTGGTGGAGCGGATTCACTAATATTATCCGGAATATTATAAGTTGCTTGAGGGGTTTTAAATTCTTTTACTGGATTATTAACTATTCTTTCTTGTGTTGGAGCACCAGTTTTATTAGAAGAAACATTTAGTTTATCATGTTTCATAAAACGCTTTGCGTTAAGTAAAGATTGTTGTAATTTATTATTATCCATATTTTAAAATTTTGCTATACACCATACTTGGTTCATGCTTTTATCACCATTTGGGTTAAAGTTAGGTCTAACTTCATTAAAAGTATCTAGTGTTTGGTCAAAATTTCTTATTCTATCTAATCTAAAAAATCTCCAACCAGGAATTCGTTGGGGTGTGTCAGACGCCCCTTCTCTTTGCCATGCACGTAAAACCGGATTATTTCTCTTAGTGGTTCCCGCAGCAACAGGTTCGATGGTTCTCCATCCCGGGTCTAAAGTGGTGTCTCCTTCATAATAAATACTAGTTACAAATCTCCCATCGATAGCTTTGCAAGCGTCATCTCGATTAGCAACTTCTAATAGTAAGGTTTTTAAAGTAGTTTGTAATTTCACCACACTTCAATTTTATTAAGGAGTAAGACCTACAGAATTTGTATTGTCGTCGGAAACACTAATATACTGTTCTTTATAATTAAAAGTATTGGTTTTAATTAAGTCTTTTCTAGTAAAGTTATCAGTTTTAGTTCCAGTTTCTTGGTCGTGTACACCCAAAAAGTTGGAGTTACCTCTTCCTTTCTCGTCACCATCAGCCATAGCATTAGGGTGTTGTGGCCCATACACGTCTTTGTCTGGAGCATATGTATTTCTTGGAAAAAGTTTATCTCTTTCCGCTTGAGCGATATCTGTCATTCTTTGACCTGCTTGTTCTTGTTGTGCCATTTCTTTTTATTTTATAAATAGTTTATGATATGTTTTATTTTATCTATTTGTTCTCTTAAATCCACATTAGGATTTGGTACTTCTTCTTTAGTTGGGTTAAAATTTGTTTTTTCATGTTCCTTATAATGTGTATTTGATAACCCACCTCTCATTTTATTTTTTTTTGTTGCGGAGGCCCCACTTCGTGTTTGGTCTTCCATTTTCTGAAATATCTTTTTTCCATACTTCCCTCCAGTTAAATGATACGGCCAAGTTCCCACTTCCTCATTTCTAAAAAAGTTATTTATTTTTTTTAAAAGCTCTAAACTTATAGTAGGTTCTTTTACAATATTAAGGGCTCTTTGGTATCCTTCCGTTGTTTTAGGACCATTAAATTTATTAACCGCTACTTTAATTTTTTTTACACATTTAGTAGGGACCTTAAAATTTTTACCTTTGAGGTTTAAATCTGGCATTACTCTAGATTTTTAACGTAATCTAATGGGTCAATCCCTTCTGCTGCACATGCCTCTATAAATTTCTTACCCATCCTATTCAGGACCGGATTATTACCATATAAGTCCATCTCCCCACTATTTGTTTGGAAGTCATTACTTTTACTAGTCTTATCTAAAATAACCTCAATAACATCTCGCATCTTTTTTCTCGCACTATCTTTAATAAGAAATTCCTCTGCTTCTGGATTTTCTAAATCTTTTCCATAATCTACAGTCGCTTTCATTTTTGCTTTATCGTCTGAATATCCCCTATCTTTTAAATCATCTACTACCTCATCCGCGGTCATTAAATCAAAGTCCTCTACCTCACCAACAGCAGGACCAACATAAGCCTCACCCCAATATCGTTTATAATAATAACCAAATCCATTACCTTTTTGAGCGCCGGTTTTAACTACATCGTCAGTAGTACTTTTGCTTATCTTATTAGTTTTATTTATACCTAATGGTACTTTAGAACTTAATAAAGAACCATCGAAGTCCACTAATTCATCCAATTCCCCCTCTTCTGGGGTTCTTTGAATTTCTTCCCATTGTTCATGAGTTTGGTCTGGATGAGCCGCATCACATCCCCCTTTATGTTTTAACTTTTTCATCTTTTCGTTTTATTATAAATATTATTCATATACATAAATATTTATAAACTATGGGACCACAGAATTTAAATAATTATTATTTCAATAGATTGGACGCAAAAATAAATTATAGTTCTTATTATGATTTTTTCTTAGCGGCTGATGAAAGAGACTTCAATCAGGAAGTAGTTTACTCAAATGACATTATAGGAGTATATGGAAAAACCATTTATACTTCAACCGGGGGTAGCTTTGCTTCGGATAAATTAACTATCTGGTTAGATTTAAATAGTACAGGTAGTACCTACCAACCAACATTAGATTGTAATGATTATATACCGAACAATACTGTACTGAGTAGGAGTTATTGGGATAAGGCTAGACCCAATCAACATGATGTAGATTGTAGATGTATCAAGTGTGAAACTTCAGGTTTTGCACCTGAAGGTTCTTTTGTGGAATCTATATGTGACATAGGGTTAACTGGTATAGATAATGGTTTGACATATTATATGAGTGGTAACACAACAATACCAGATTTATGTTTAACCGGATTTACCAGTTTAAGTGCTATGACTGTTAGTGTGACTGCTACTACTGGATTCAATTGTTTGTTTAATCCTATAGCCTGGTCTCCAGGCACACCAGGAATCATTTCAGGTGAACCAGCAGGAACTTTTAGATATGCATGTACTGGAAGCACTAACCCTACTATAACAGGAATGACCTCAGCAAGTACAAATAATCTAGGGGTTATAAATGCTACATTAAAAGACAATTATATAGGTTGTTGTTTCTTTACAGCGGGTACTGCTTATAATGTAACTGTAACCGACGCAACACTAACTCCTCAGTTTGGGGTGGGAGTTTTTACCGCGAATACCAGGATAAATTTAGGTTATGCTTCGGCTCCGTGTAAATTAGAAACTTTAAAATTATGGGAAAGTATGCCTGAGAAATATAAGCATGACCCATTTCACTATGATAGAAGATTTAAAGCGCATGCGGTAACAGGATACACCGATAATCCTTATAACTATAATATAGTTAGTGTAAGTGGTACTTCCGAAGGATATTACCAACAGTTATATGGTGGTTTTTATCAAGGATTTTTTAAATTAGACGGTTATCCGTATGAAGTATCTCCTCCGAGAGCAGAGTGTGGTTGGACCGTAGAATGTTTATTAAAAATAAGAACCGGGTCGACCATTTGTACCTCGTATAATAATACACTAAACGAAAGATACCCCAATAACAAAGGATTTTTCTGGTATATAGGAACTAGAGCAGAAAATAAATACCATAATGTATATTCCGGAGAATGTGGTTTAACCACTTGTGCACAACAAGATTTTAGTTGTACTGGGACTCCTGTCTACTTAACTGCTTCCGCGACTACAGTAGTAAGGGACCAATGTGGTTTTGCTGTAAAACATTTAAGTGCAACAACATATGATTCCGGAGTTGATGTTTGGAGTAACTCTTTAGGGTTAAGATTAACTGACGATTATAGAATTGGTTATCGAGCCATATACTACACTGGAAATTGTATAACTAGTGGTACATGTATTACCGGACTAACATATAGTAGTGGGTTTACCATAACGGAAAAATATTCGGATAACATTATATGCCAGCTAACAGGTGGAACCCAATCTGAGCCATGGATTTTAGTTTCTGCTAGATTTAGAAGAAATATTTGTTATGATAATGAATGTGATTTATTAAATGAAGGTGGGGTAAATGATTTACTAGAACCTATAGTTCCAGATTCAATCAATTATATCGATACTAGTGTACCTGATTATGGAGAATTATTCCCAACACCAATAAAAAAAGAAATTATCTTCACTAAAAGATGGACAGACGATAGATGGCTAAGAACAGGTACCTTAACTATATTTGTTAATGGAAGACCAGTTTTTATAGATAATGATTTTGAAGAAATAATTCCTCGTAGATTAGATACGGACCCACCAAAACAAGTTGGTGTGCCTTACAATATGAGTTGGGGTGGTGGGTCACAAGGACTTATAGAAAGTTTAACCTTTATGTCAGGATGTACTGGAGGGTCAGCGGGACCGAAGGCAAGAACCTGTAGGCCTTACACTCAAGATATCACAGATTTAAATCTACTAATCCAACAAAATTTTGCTGGGACTTGGGATGGTGGAATATCTCAAATGAGGTACTATATAGAACCTTTAAGTGCAGATGAAATCATTCATAATTTCTTAGTAAATAAAGATAGATATAATCTTATAGATTGTAGTTGTCTAAGTACTACATGTATTCCTGGTAGAACTATTTATCTAAGAGAAGGTGATTCTTTAGATATTATTTTAGAATTTAACAATGTAGATGTTACATATACAGAAGACGAGCCTCCAGTTTGTATAAACCATATGAATAATGTGGCAGTCGATAAATTAAGTTTATATGTAGACCCTTCTTATGCTGGTGTAAAAATAAAGAGTGCTATTCTCGACAATATCGACACATATATTATGTATAGACACCGCAAATCAACTAATTATTCTGCGGAGGTAGTGACGTTTCCATTTAGTTTACTAGCCACAGATATACTAAATTTCTATATAACTGATAGAATATCATGTACAAAAGTAGCTAAAGTTACTTTACTAGGAAATTTGTATAAATAAAAAGATATTTAATAATAAAGAGAAGACATGTCATGTAAGTGTAAAAATATCGTAGAAAACTTTGAGGGTGGTGATATAAATTTAACCACTACCTTTCTATCAACAGCACAATTTAGTGCAGATAGTAGGTTTAACGACATTATTTATTTAAATCACTCACCACAAAGATTTAATGGAGTAACTCAAATAAACGATGCACTTACTTTAATGTCCTTAGGGTCACACCCTAGTCCTCTAATTTTTGGGGATAAATTTAGGATTTTAGCTAATTCACAAGTTAATCATGCAGATACTTATATAATACAGGGAACGATGGAATTAGATGGTGAATTAATGTTAAATCCTTAAATAATGATATAAAATGAATAAAAAAAGAAAAAATATATAACAAATGCCAGCAAAAATTAGATTTTATAAAGAAGCAAAAAGTGGAATAACTACACCCGCAGCGGGATACATAACGTTATTTACAGGGTCAGACGCGTTAATTCCAGATGGTACCGGAACCCTAAATCATTTAACAGCGATTGATTCTTCGGGAAATCAATTAGTGATTCCTTATTTAGATGAAGCTTTAACTAACTATAGAGGGTTAGCATTTAAAGGTGACGTTGATATGAATTCACTATTAACAATGACTTCTACTACCGCTAGTGAAATAGGTAGAATGTACCTAGGTTCAACAGGACTTACAGCAACTAAAGCCTATAAAGAGATTAAACTGGAGACTAGAGATGCCACAATTAACATTTATAATCATCTGTTAGAGGATACGCTTAGTCTTACTACAACAGGTATTACATACACTAATAGTAGTCTACACACCGCTACATATGGAAATACACATATTAGTTTAAGTAACGGTACAGGTAATACAGCATCAATCATGACAGATGTTACGACAGGAGCTTATGAAGTATATCTTTATGATTCAGCTACTAGTAACTCTGCTTTATTAACAACAACAGGTCTTACTATCGCGGTATCTGGAACATCACAACTCTCTCTTTCCTCACAAGGTGTAGCTGGGCCTATAGTAAGTAATGTAAGTGCGAGCGGGTTTACTCTTGCTAGTAACACTACAGGGGTAAGTGGCTTTACTGGACCTTCTACAGAAATTTTAACAACTACAGTTGTAGTAACTTCTGCACAAACAGGGGTATTAGATTCATATCACAATAGAATAACTTTAGTTGAGGCACCTGGTGCTGACCAAGTTTTAGACGTTATAACCGTGATGGGGAAATTTAACTATCTTGGTAACGCGACTGGTGACCAACCTTATTCAGCCAATACCAACCTATATATTGTATCTTCAGGTACTACAGCTACAACCTATATGCATGAAGGAGCAATGTTTTACGCACCAACATTCTTAAGTGGAACTACTGGTAGTGGGTCAGTATATAGTAAATTTATACAACCTCCAATAATATCGTTCCCATCAGTTAGTACCGATAAAGCCACCAATTTAACCAATATGGCAGTGGGGCAACCAATTATGATTGCCACGCAAGGAACACCAGACGGACAAGGCTCTCCTGTTGCGAACTATGATAATTTTGCTATAAATGTGGTTTACAGAAAAACCATATTCAAACCTGATTTCTAAGATATGGAATTTTTCATTAGAAAAGACGCAACCGAACCAATACTTAAAATGCAACTTATACAAGATGGTAGAAACGATTTCGAGCATTTTCATAATAAGTTAGCAAATTCTTCTATTGGTTTTTCTATGAGAAGAGAAGATACCGGCGAGTTTGTTATTTTAAATAAATCAGCTGGAATTGTTAAAAAAACCACTGTAGAACCAAATGCTCCTGATGAATATTACATATATTATCGTTGGCAATCTTCAGATACTAGTGAGGTAGGAAGATACCAAGCTCAGTTTGACGTTACTTTTATTGATGATGGTTCGGAATTAATTGTTCCGGTTAGAGAAGACCTCTTTATAAACATCAATGATTCTTTTGTAAGAAGTCAATGTAAATCTTACTAATAACATTTGATTTAATTCCTTTTTCTTTTTATATTTTACATAGTGTTAAGTAGAATTCATGAAAATCATGAAGCCAATATTACAAACGTTAATTATAAAATATGAGAATCAACCAAGAAGAAATTAAAAATTTCCTTGAAGGAAATGACCCCGAAAAATATATCGTCGCTGTAGAATACGACTACAGAACCAACTCCATCTATAAAATAAAAGAAGACCCAATTAACGGAAAATCTATACAAAAGGATAAATTCGTACCTTTTGCTTGGGTTGGTAACCTTAGACAAACTAATTTTTACTCCAATAGTAAATTACGACAGAAAGAAGCTATGAGTAAACATGGAATATTAATAGAAAAATTAAATACTGAGGATAATGAAAGATTAGAAGAAGGACAAACTTATTTAATTAAAACAACAAAAACATATAGAAATTTAATTAGTTTTTTTAGAGAAGGTGGGCTGAATCCGTGGGCTATGGAAACTAGACATTTAATAACAATTCTAAGTCCTGTTGAACAATATTTAGTACAAACACAAAAAAGATTATTTAAAGGATTTATAGAATATGAAGATGTTCATCGATTAATGTTTGATATAGAGACAACTTCATTACGTCCACAAGACGGTATGATTTTTTTATTAGGTCTTTTAGATAATCGTGGCAATAGTAAAATATTTTATGCCCATGATGACGAATCTGAAAGAAAATTAATTATAGATTTTTTTGAAACTATAAATAATATACGACCAACAATCATAGGTGGGTATAACTCGTCTTCATTTGATTGGGACTGGATAGAAAGAAGAGCAGAAATTTTAGGTTTAAACTTAAGAGATATTGTCAAAACATTAAACCCTAATAGTCCATTTAAAAGAAAAGATTCTATTTTAAAATTAGGAGCTGAAATTGAAGATTATAAAAGTACTATGATGTGGGGATACAATGTGATAGATGTAGCCCATTCAGTCAGACGTGCTCAAACTATTAATTCAGATATTAAATCTTGGGGACTAAAGTATATAACTGAATTTATTGGTGCTAATAGAGATACAAGGGTATATGTTGATGGAGATAAAATTGCCTCTACCTATTCTGATAATAAAGCTTTCTTTTTTAATCCTAGAACAGGAAAATATAAATCAGTAGAAACTCCTGGGTTAGAAGATTTGATACATAGACACCCAAATACCTATGAGGTATTAACTGGTCAAGAAATAGTTAAGAAATATCTAGAAGATGATATAGATGAAACATTAAGGGTTGACGAACAATTCAATCAAGCTTCTTTTCTTTTATCTACCATGGTACCAACTACATATGAAAGAGTATCTACAATGGGTACCGCTACATTATGGAAAATGTTAATGTTAGCATGGTCCTACCATCAAGGATTAGCAATACCAAAAAAAGAAGATAAACGTCCGTTTGTTGGTGGACTATCTAGATTAATTAAAACAGGATATTCCGAAAATGTATTAAAGTTGGACTTTAGTTCACTGTACCCATCTATACAATTAGTCCATAACGTTTTTCCAGACTGTGATGTTAGTGGAGCTATGGAAAGTATGTTAAAATATTTTAGAGATACTAGAATAAAGTATAAAAAATTAGCTTCTAAATATTATGGTAAGGATAAGAAAAAATCTGAATCTTTTGGGAGAAAACAATTACCAATTAAAATTTTTATAAATTCTATGTTCGGTTCTTTGTCAGCTCCTCAAGTTTTCCCCTGGGGAGATATGGATATGGGGGAAAAAGTAACTTGTACTGGTAGACAGTATTTGAGACATATGATTGCATGGTTTATAGGAAAAAATTATGAACCTTTGGTGTTGGATACGGACGGGGTAAACTTTTCTTGTCCTGAAGGACTAAATAACCATACCTATGTTGGGGTTGGTAATAATGAGTTGGTTATTAAGGGTAAAGAATATGTGGGGTCCGAAGCTCATGTCGCAGAATATAATGATTTATTTATGGTAAATGAAATGGGTCTTGATACCGACGGTCAGTGGCCTTCATGTATTAATGTTTCTCGTAAGAATTATGCTCTTTTAACTGATAAAGGAAAAATAAAGTTAACTGGTAATACAATTAAATCTAAAACCTTACAAGAATACCTTGTAGACTTTATGGATACTGGATTGATTTTACTTTTACAAGGAAAGGGTAAAGAGTTTGTTGAGCATTACTATGAATATCATGAAAAAATATATAATAAACAAATACCTTTGGCAAAAATAGCAAACAAATCTAGAGTAAAATTAACTCTAGAAGAGTATATAGCTAGGTCAAAAAGAGTTAATAAAGCGGGACACCCAATGTCTAGAATGGCTCATATGGAATTAGTTATTAAGGAAAATTTAAGAGTTAATTTAGGTGACACAATATATTATGTGAATAATGGTACCGCGTTATCTCACGGTGATGTACAATCTAAAACTAATAAGGAAGGTATTAAACAAACAATATTAAGATGTTATAGAGTAAAAGAAGAAGACATGAAAAATAATCCACAAATGAAAGGGGATTATAATGTTGCAAGATATATTAATATTTTTAATAAACGAGTAGAGCCTTTATTGGTTGTGTTTGGATATGAAATTAGAGATTCGTTATTAATAAAAAAACCACAGGACAGACAATTTTTTACTGAAAAACAATGTACATTAATTAATGGGTTATCTAGAAAAGAGGGAGACCAAGACACTCTTGAAGAAGTATTAAGTGCTTCTCCCGAAGAACTTATTTTTTGGAAAAAATTAGGAACTGACGAAGACGAGTTTTTACGTGAATTAGGAATTCTTGATACCGTCGGACGATAATATGTACCAAGAGTTCTCAGTGTAAAGTAGCTCTATACAGCTTTCTGGGCCCAACTCTAAAGATTCCCAATTATCATCTATTAAACCGTTCATACTCGTCACCACACATTCTGCCATAGATTTTATATAAACCCTATAACCTTCATCACCAGTTAAAGTTAATTTTGTTTTATCTCCTTTTACAATTATATAATCTTCTTTATTTGTAGTATAATCACTAGTAATGACTTTAATTGTTTGTGTAGTTGGTGTGCTAGAACCTTCCCAGCCATCCAATAACCCATGTTTTAATAACCCTATCAATCCTACAGCTAATAATTTATATTTAACACCATCGGGTCTACCGTCTATATCATAATTAACAAAATCTGTTAATCCTAAAGCGTCTACTTCCTCGGCTATCAAACCAATACTTTCTTTCCTATCATGATTCCATTTAAATTTTTTAGGTTCTAATTGTAAAAGTTTAGAATAAGAAGAAAAAGGTAAAGTTGTAACATCGTGTTTATATCTTAAAGAAGATGAGTGTTTAGTGACTTCTCCTGTTGTTGTATTTAATTGTAAATCTAGATTGTCCGCGGTAGGTATTTGTCCAGGATTTATTTGAACTGATGACGCCCACGTATTTAAATCCGGTTGTTGATTTATTGCTACCACCAGTGTAGACCCAGTGGTTGCACTAACTGTAAAGTTATAGGTATTAGCACTGTACCAACCTACTCTTAAGTTATCACACATATTAGTTGAACCAGACATTGTAGCTATTGTACAACTATTTTGGTATATTTGTCTAGAAAAGTCTGCTTTAGTTCTTAGACCTTGTTGTCCGGTATAATTGTATCCCATATTAAATTACGTTATAAGGGTCCTGGAAAGGACGATACTGTAGTGATTTATTTAAGTTTTCTGCTTCCATTGCTTTTCTTTCCATCATCTTATCTTGTCTTAATCTTTCTAGTCTTGCTATTAACTCTTCTATTAATTTAGATTTTTCGTCTATAGCCTCTGAAGATAAACTAGAGTAATCCATAGTCAATTCACTATCAGGAACTTTTAACGCCCCACTAAATTTACCTCTTACTCTACCTAAAGTTTCTTTAGCCATCGCGGTAAAATATCTTCTAACCCACGCTTTAGCGGGTGAATTTAATTCATACCACTCAATATCTTCCAATGGAACATCAGAAGGTAACCTAATAATGTCTGGGTTTTGTCTATAACAGTCATCAACGTCTCCATCAATATCATAATACCAATACCACACTCTAGAACTATTCATTTCTGCATTACCAAAATCAAACTTACCACCAGGGGTGTTATATAAGTGTAAATATTTGGTTCCTTCGGGTCCCGCGGTTATTCTATAAGTTAATTCACCACCAATTAATCTATTTTTAAGATTTCTATCACCCATTCTAAGTAATATATCATAAGCTGGCATCATATAATAAGACCCAACGATACCCATTTGTGCAAA